>ENA-OYZZ01000014-OYZZ01000014.1-human-gut-metagenome-genome-assembly--contig:-NODE-14-length-96967-cov-34.905254_pt1 | contig 96967 bp, 85 predicted proteins | sample MGYA00244199_ERZ653482 | MGnify/ENA primary metagenome ERZ653482 (study PRJEB26926, sample SAMN06165036) | human gut metagenome | biome: ENVO:00009003; feature: ENVO:2100002; material: ENVO:00002003...
GCTGTAAGCATGCAATAAAGCAATAGACAAATAGCGCAATACCTATATAGATATAGAAACATATAGATATATATATATAGAAACATATAGATATATACAGTAATACCCAAATATTAGGTATAGAAAAAGGAACTGACTAATTAATAGCCAGCTCCTTATATAGTATAGAATATGAATATAAGAAATGCCTTCTTACTGAGTCTTCTTCAGAACCTGTTCAATCTTGGTAGCTACGAGCTTGTACTGGTTAACGCTCTTACCATCCTTGGTGTATGGATCAGCCTTGAAAAATCCTTCAATCTTAATGAGAGAGCCTTTCTTCAGGAGTTCCTGTGTGGCAGCATCATCATTCTTGATCCATGTTTCAATATTGACGATGGCAGACTTAACCACTTCTGTGTTACCATTCTTTTCTGAAGTCTTGAAAGACAATCCGAAGCGAGCGATGCTGCTCTTTTCAAAGTTCTTAACTTCTGCGTCCTTAACGACGAAACCTGAGATAGTGAAATTGTTCATTGCATTCATAATTGTATTTTTTAAATTGTTACTACTTATTTTACGTGCTAAAGACAAGCAAACAGAAAGCAGGTGAGCACGGCAAGAGATACCCAATATTATTTTCACCCCTTGGGCTTCGGGAGTTTTTGATTAAGGAGCAACTGCACCCAAAAAGTCTGAAAAAAATATTGAGGTAAGCAGGATGTGTGCCCTTGCCAACACCGTCTGTGCTAACTTTGCAAAGTAAAATGGTGGTGACAAAATATCAAAAAATGCTTTGAAGCAAAGAACAGTACTTTCACTAAAGGTTTTGATACTAAAGACGTGGATAAAAGATAAGAACGAAAGAGCAGCACCAGCCAATTCCTATGCAAAAAGACCTTAGAAAAAATGGAAACAATAAAAAAGGTAGTAATCGTCAACATTGAAACATGAAACAATACGCTGCCACCAACTCTTGAAGAAAGACCGTATGTAGAGATAGGATTTGGCTGAAACATTCATCAAGGATATAGGTAAGAAAGAGCGTAAACCGGAAGCACACTGCCAGGATATCAAGAACAGATAGTAAGAATGCTCAATGAAAGATAGAAATACCGCAACAACTGTTATTCTAGCCATAATAAGGAGCCTAAAGATATGACAGTTCCCTTAAAGATAGAATACCTAATATGCCCAAAAATACAATAGATAAACAATACAATACCTATATAGATATATAAGTATATAGCAATATAACGCAATAGCAATATATATAAATAGATATAACCAAGCAGAAAAACATCAAACCCTCCGTTCTTTCCACACTGCACCTGTGCCGTGGAAAGAAGACCTCTCTCCCCTGCCAAGTAGCCACCCTCGGTTTGGCAGCTGGGCAATGCAACATGCGCCAGCATACTTGCATTGGGGCTAGAGAAGAAGAGACTTGTAGGAAGAGTGCCATAGGCACGTGTCAGAAAGAATGACCAAGGATGGCTCCCCTTGTGGAGATGAGCGTAGTTCATCTTCGCTGAAAAGGGTGCATCCCTGCCCATTCTGCGGACCTTCCTATATGTCTCTTCTTCGAAAAGGGGTGTGGTGGCGGCAAGCCCCACATGAAGGTTCGACCTCTCTCCCGAAGCTGCTCTAAGGTGATGCAAGCATCGCATTAGTGCAGTTTCCCTGTTTTCTCTGGAAGAATCACCAACGTTGTTCCTGGAAGAGAAAGCAGGGAAAGGGCTTAAACGGCGAAGATGTAGATACAAAGAATAGCCTACCATATAGCAGCTATATGGTATAAAAGCAAAGCAAACTAACATAATTGCCACTATTTGCGCCAAACAACAACCCATCGGAGATACCTCTTGCACCGGTGAAGCTGAATGGTTCAACCGGATGGCTGCGACCGATGAGGGAGCAGCCCGACGTATAAAAGGGATAACAAGTTTACCTGCTATCCCTTAGCCCATGCAACAATATTACCATTGCAAGCTTGTCTGCATATTTTTGAATGGACTCTTTCTGCTATTATATAACTTGTTCTTTCTCCAATCGCAATATCTTGTTTATGACAGCGATAACTTGCTCTTGTATATAGGCTTTGAACATCGTATCATCCTTAATAGCAAAGTCCAACTGCTCATATACTACAATATTGACAGAATTTCTGAGTTGTTTTAACTTGTCATTTACTGGTATCTGTCGATAGGCTTGCCAATAAAGCGTAACTTCATCTTGCACTATCGCTTTCAACACCATTTTCTGTTCACGGTTGAGTTTCTTGAAAGTCTTGGTTTCTCGTTCTTCGTTGTTGCCATATAAAATAGTATCGATATATTCATCGGCATCAACCATCTCAAATTCATTGTCCCCGAAAGGCAAGTCCAAAATCTTCTTGTTGCCTTTCTTCATCTCACCCATGCACTCCTTACAGCTGTGTAGGGCATGACCTTTACCCGAAAATGACTCGTTCGACTTGTATTCACCACAAATCTTACAGTAATGTCCTTTATGCTTCTTTGCCATGACCGTTTATTTTGGCAAATACGAAATCAACTGCTCCATGCTATTTTCGATATTCTCAATAGTCGGTATATCTTTGTAGGCAAGGTCAGGAAGTTCTTTTGCATAGACGTTGCTTAACACTGACCATACATTATGCAGGTCACTGATGATTGGAGAATCCATAATGTCTTTGTTTTGCCATCCTTCGGGCTTGTCAAATCTTTGTTGGTCTTGTGCAAACAAGTTGCTGAAGTCCAATTTGAAAGCGTCACTTTTCAAATAGTCCTGTGTCTCAGCATCATTCAAGAGAAAATGCAAATCATAGAAATGACGTATCTTGGCTGTCAACTCCGATATGTAGTTGTCGGCCAAGGAACACCGAAGTAATGACACCAATTTTTCAGTCAATGTCCTACGCCTGTCGAGAACATTCACCTCGAAAGGTTGCATATCATATTCCTCTATCAAGTTCTCGTTGCCTGTCTTTTGCAAGAACTCGGTCAAGAAGCTTTGCAGTTTACATTTCTGAAAAGGATATGGATTGGCAAATGAATTGATTTCGACAAGCAACTGTCCTGCTTTGATAGCACCTACTTGTAATGTATCAATGGCTCGTGGATAAGAATAGTATGCCTTGTGATAATGAGAACCCTTGCTCGTAAAACCAGGCATATCCATTTCCTGCAGACCTTCCGTCATGCTTTTGGCAGTTCTCTTGATCAGCATCTTCAATTGGTTGCCGCTGAGCGTCCATGCCTCAGAGATAGCAATATCTATGTCTTCTGAGAATCTACTACCGATACCATATGCTTTTGTAAGACTTGTTCCTCCTTTGAAAATGGCACGGTTATCCTTGTCGTTCGCAGCCATCAAAGACAACGATCGACAAATCCAATAGTCCTTCTCGATGAAGATGCTCTTAATGCCGAGTCCTCCATCTTCTATAGGTTGCGATGCTGCTTGCAATGCATCAGAGAACAAATCCCTGTTTTCATGTAATCTCATATGATGTTCCAGTTTTTTTTGTTTGATAATACTTTGTCGGAGACTGGCAACTTGTAGCTGGTCACTCCATTCAATGTTTTACTGATGGTTTCCGTTTCAAGCCCCATGTTCTCGTAGATGGCTCCAAGCAAAGCTCTTACATAAGGTGTGTATGCCAAGGATAGTTCTGCCAATTCCTGCTTCTGTTCCATTGAAAGAGCATTGATTGCTTTGCAAATATTCGTCACACATTCATCTGGTGAAGTGGCAGGAATGTCCTTTATAAAGCGCAGAGCATCCAATATTCTAAGTAGTGGAATATTGCTTGAAGTTATGGCGTTCTCTTGTAACAAGAAAGATATTTTCACGCCATTCCTTGTGATAGGTCTCCGATATTTATTTGTGCCGACAAGGATGGATGAGCTTATCTGTGTAGTTAACCCCATGGATGCAAATGCGGCAGTTCCGGTAATGTAGCCTACAATCTTGCCATTTTGCTCCAGAAAGTCTTTTACAAGTTCAGAATCTGCAGGTTTCAGATTTCCAAAAATGGTCTTCTTCGGAATATAGTATTTCCCCTTTGCTATCTTTTGCAGTTCGCCTTGGAGCACAAGACGGTTGAGAGCTTTGGCAAGTGCCGGCTGATACCGCATCTCCACCCCAAAATCTCTTGTTGTCAATACGACCCCTGCAGGGGTCGATGACAATTTTTCCTTTATCAGACTTGCTATAACCATGTTTATCTCCTATTTTCGAGTGCAAAGTTAATAAAAGTCTTGTTTTTTACGCAATAAACTTGACTTTTATATATTTCTTTAACTATTTTCATGCTATAATCCATTCCATACCCCTTCATCCTCCCTTGTTTTTCCTTAGCAAATTTAGTTCAGCCCACCAAACCGTCAAGTACCGCCTTGCTATTGACTGCTTGTTTCATCAGCTGCCTTTCGTCAATCACAGATTGGGGTATTTTGAAGAAATGACCTCCCAATTTCTTGCCTTGTCAGCCTCCATGCCCGAACTCTTGATTGCACATAAAATCAAATTCCTCGATGAAGTCATAAAGGCTTCGAGAATAGGGAAGAAAAAGAAGTTTCACAATTTAATCCGAACAGATATGAACAATATGGTTAACGAAAGAGACAAGGAGTTTGCCAATGACCATCGCTTTCTTGAAAACGAGAAGTTCAAGGTGATGATGGCTTTCATGGAGCAGTTGGCAGTAAACTATCAGAAGGTCCATTATGACCCTCACAATGAATGGGATTGCACCTTGGCACATGCATCCACCGCATTTTTTCTTTCACTATGATATAATCTTATAGTTCATAACTTATGATATTGAGGAGAGGTGGTTAGCCTCTCCGTTCCCTATTTATGTTACAATTTACCTCTATCATGGTAAGAATAATAACTTCCATCAGAAATGATAATGTGGTCCATAAAGAAGATGCGCATGATTTCACAAGCTGCTTTGAGATTTTTGGTAATGATATCATCTGCCTTGCTTGGATGAGGGTTGTTGGATGGATGATTATGGGCTACAGCCAGAATAGTAGCATTGTTCATAACAACCTCTCTCATGATTCTTCTGACATCCATAGAAGTTTCGGTTATTCCACCATGACTTAATGGAACATGCTTTATGAGCTGGAAGTTCTGATTCATCAAGAGCAAATGACACTCTTCTACATCCAAATCACGAACGAGTGGATGAAGATAATTGTATATTGCAATACTACTACCTAAATCGGGACGTTCCGCCGTCTTTTCTGCATTATAACGCTTACCCAACTCAATAGCTGCCTGAAGAGCTATCGCCTTAGAGTCACCTATACCCTGCACTACCTGCAATTCCTCCACTCTAGCCTTTGCGATGTTACGCAAACTCTCCTTCATTACATTGAAAAGCTGACGGGCTTGCTCAACGTTTTTCTTGGTTCCTGTACCAATTATCAGTGAAATCAACTCAACTGAGGTCAAGTTTTCAAGTCCATTGTTAAAAGCCTTATACTGAGGAAATTCCTCCATGCAAAAACCATTGTAATTCATCTGTTTCATTCTAACATTTTTAAAGGGTTCAACATAAAAATTATTCTGGATTCGAGGATTCATTGCCTTTTTAAGGTTTTGAAGTTCCTTTCGATCCGATATTTTTTTTATCATTCCGTCATCTCGTCATCATATAGCCTTTTTACGTGCATTAAGAAATGGTGGTTCCAAGAGTCAGAACACCAAACAATTCGGTAGAAAGTTTTTTGGAAAACCCAAATGTGCAACATTTGTGGAAGGCATTCCGGAAAAGTTTTAGCAGAATAAGGCATCGCCTGGTGTTTGGTATCTGACAGAACCACCATACCTTTGCACAGTAAAAAGCCAGATGATTGAGAGACGGCAACCACAATCATAAAAAAATAGAGGTCGAAGTAAGGAACAAAAATAGAATATAGATATAAAGAAAGCAATACCTCCATGCTTCAAGCATGCAATAAAGCAATAGATAAACAAAGCAATACCTATATAGATATATAAGCCTATAATAATATATAGATATGAAGATTTAAGCCCCCAGGGAAGCATCTCTTCCCAAAGGACAAAACCTTTTGCAATTGTTAATTTCAAAGGTATATCGCATTTATAGATAGGGAGCAGCAAAAAAGCATTACTTTTGTACTCGCAACATTAAATATAGATATAAAAACAATAAACATATATGAAAAAGAGGCTTTTCATTTTCGGTGTCTGCCTGTGTGTTGCAGGAAGACTGATAGCACAGGATGTACATTTCATAATGCAACATAAGAAAACAGCTATGAAATCGTCTGTGCATGGCAGTAAGGGTATACCATTGAAGTTGAAAACCAACCTGCTCTATGATGCTTTGCATGTCCCTAACCTATCAGCAGAGTTGGGGCTAGGAAAGAATATGTCCATAGGACTGGATTACTGGTATACCTGGTTTGACAGCAATCCGACACACAACTACTGGAGAAGTTATGGTGGCGGTATAGGTATAAGGAGATATTTCGGTGGGCAGAGCTACAGGCAATCATTGACTGGGCACCACATTGGCATAGTCAGTCAGATGGGTATGTATGATGTGGAATATGGAAAAAGAGGCAATATGTCCGACTTTTCCTATACGCTGGGAACAGAATATGGCTATGTCATTCCGCTGAGTTCAAGATTCTGTCTGCATCTGTTTCCGGTTTGGCAGCTGGCATCCGCCTTTCAGATGGAGCAAAAACAACAGAAAAGGTCATAGTCCCATTCTCTATGTCGTTGACTGGTGATATGGAACTGAAAGGAAACTTCCGATGCTTTGGCAAGATTCCAGATGCAAACATATCTAACAAACTGGTTATCTATGCAATCCTTAAAGACGGAAGCAAATGGTGTTATGTCTATGATATAATAAACCAGATAGATGCAGCTTCCGATTCTTTCAAGGTAACCGTAGTTTTAGTTTCTTTACCTATTCCAAACAAGATTGAAAATAATAGCGGCTTAACCGCAGGAGTCAGCGACTGGAATGCTGTAGATATTCCAATAAAAATGTAAAATAAGAAATTGTAGTTAAATCATTTGTAGTAAATGATGTCCATATTTTGCTCTGTGAAGAGCGGAATATGGATTTCTTTTAAAGAAAAATAGATGATAACAATAACCTACCATATAGGTATTATATGGTACAAAAATAGAATAGATATGAGCAAAACCATAAAAATCATTCACGTCCACTTCATAAGCGGTCATCATAATTACTATTTCGGAAGCGTGAGAGCCATCTATAAGATGTTCTCGCCAGAAGAGTTGGGTTGTAGCGAAATCTATCTTCGCCACCAGCTTACACAGACCGGTAATCACTTTTTAAACGACAGAGTGTTAATCATTCGCTCTACGCTGATTAGATAGAAAAAACGCTTCATTCTTTCATCCCGAAAATGGAAGAATGAAGCCGCCCGTTTGTAGTCTAAACCCAAATATTTTGACAGCAAGAGGGCGTTACCCCATCAGATAACGCCCTCAGTCTTAATCTTCAAGAGTCAAGTACACCGCAGTGTATACACTATCAATGGTAGCAGAAACTACGTCATCTTCTACTGCCATGGTCTGCCAATCCTCATCCACTTCGCCATTTTCTTTGCCCTTGTAAAACAGAACGCTATTTTCCACTTTTACGGCAACAACCTGCACTTCAGTAATTTCATTACTCCAATCGTGAACTCTGATGAGCCAAGCTGCCCCGATTTCTTCTTCTTTTTCCAAAAGGTTAACTTCCTCTTTACCATGTTTGTCCATCACCTCAATGATAGATTTAACGATTTCCTTATGGAGATTAATTCTTTGTCCAATGTAATCAATATATTTCATTTTCTGATGTTTTTGTGGAGAGGCGGTTAACCTCTCCGTTACCTTTTATGCTACAATTTCGTATTCGTGAAGACTGATGTAATCGTCGTCTAGTTCGTGTTCCTCATTCCACTCTTTTATCTCTTCAACTGAAATGGAGTTACGATTCAATCTGCCTGCAATATACTGTAGTGCTTCGGCTTCAGTCTTAAAGTATTCAAATTCATCTTCGCCTTCAACGCAGGAGTCAACGGCAAAACGATATGAAAAGTACTTTCCTTCAACGTCATTTGTTGCATACACTTCACATCCCTCCTCTTCCACGATATAGTATACTTTCATATCTTCGTAGTGACCTTCAAGAAGATGTCTGAAATCCGTAGCTCCCCAAGCTTCATTGGCTTCGATGCGCAAAACTCCATCTTCAAGTTCGCATTCCTGTATGAAACCTCTCAAATAGCTAGACCCCTTGTCTATTCCGAGAGCCAAGATGATGTTTCCTTCCCACTCCTCTGATGCTCCTTCTTCCATTACAGGGCGTTCTTTGCTCAAAAACGCCTTGCAAAGGTCATTTAACTCCTGAAGGTCTTCTGAGTTACCTTCGATTCTATAACTTGTCTGTGCCCAATTAGCCATATCTGTAAAACTAAAACATTGTATAATAAAGTTCCTTCTCTCTAAGGTGCTCGATAGCTTCGTTAGCCAACTGGCACGCCCATTCATCACGAGGGTCGTAACACCCCTGCTTGTAGTTCTCAGCCAATTGCTCCATAAAAGCCATTACAACCTTGAACTTTTCATTCACCAAGAAACGATGGTCATTAGCCCATTCTTTGCCGGTTTTGGCTGCGCTACCCATCTTGCCATTCACAAAACGAGAAAACTCGTCTGCAAACTGCTTGTCATTTTCACTAATTGAATCGTTATACATACTCTAACTATTTTAAATGGTTCAACATAAATTATTCTGGATTTGAGGATTCATTGCCTTTTACGGTTTTTTGTTCCTTTCGATCCGATATTTTTTTTATCATTCCGTCATCTCGTCATCATATAGCCTTTTTACGTGCATTAAGAAATGGTGGTTCCAAGAGTCAGAACACCAAACAATTCGGTAGAAAGTTTTTTGGAAAACCCAAATGTGTAACATTTGTGGAAGGCATTCCGGAAAAGTTTTAGCCGAATAAGGCATCGCCTGATGTTTGGTATCTGACAGAACCGCCATACCTTTGCACGGTAAAAAGCCAAATGATAGAGAGACGGCAACCACAATCATAAAAAATAGAGGCCGAAGTAAGGAACAAAAATAAAATATAGATATAAAGAAAGTAATACCCCAATGCTGCAAGTTTGCAATAAAGCAATAGATAAATAACGCAATACCTATATAGATATATAAGGCTATAATAATATAAGCCTATAACACCATATAGATATGAACTATATGCCCCATGGAAGTGTCTCTTCCCGAAAGGCTATACCTTTTGCAATTGTTAATTTCAAAGGTATTTCGTATTTACGCCTAGAATTTGAAAAAAAAGCATTTTCTTTGCAGCCAAAAACAAATAAAATAGTAAAAACATGGGTGCATTTGGAATTTATGTAGCGATATTAACTTTCATTTATATCGTATACTATGCCGCCATGATCGGCATGGATGTCGTTGGCAGCAACGGCAAGAAGAAAGCAGAAGTTGAAGAGTTTGCTGTTGGCAATGCTCCCAACGAAGACTTTGAAGAAGAGCCTACCATGGTGAGTGAAGACGACGATACTCCTGCTGTAAAGACTGGTGAGACAGAAGTTCCTTCACAACCTTCAACTGGTGAGAACGCGCTAATGGCGACCTCAGGTAAGAGTGGAGAGCAGTTGGCAGCAGAGATTCTTGCAGCAGATGACAACGCTCTTTATAATCAGTCAATGGCTGTCAAGAAGAAAATGGTCAAGTTCTGTGCAGAGAGTGAGGATGAGAAAACTGCTCGTGAATATGAACGTTCTATCTTGGAGTCTATGGAACAAGCTGTAGAATTAGGCGGAAACAATATGGATGATTTAGACGTATGAAAAAGATGATAGATCCAAGATACCTGATGGTATTGTTACTTGTTGCCGTTTCTCTTTCTGCATCTGCTGATTGTGGTAGTACAGATTACAGTGGCAGTATGGGTAGATTATATGATATGGTAGTATATGTGCTGAACATGTGTGTCTTCACCATGCGCCTGATGTATGCCGTAGCATCTGTTCTTGCCATCTACAGTGCCACCAGTATCTATATCAAACTCCAAGCAGGAGAAGAAGGTTTCACGAAAAGTGTACTCGTCTTGGTGGGAAGTTGTTTATTCCTTATAGGAGCAACAATCGTAATGCCGGCTTTCTTCGGTTTCAGTTATGGCAATACATCTACGTTAAAATTTTGGTAGAAAGTTTTTTTTATAATTAATATAGTTTAAATTTATGAACAGAATGATTTTTAGTACGTTGGCTTGTGCCACAAAAAGTTGTGCTTCGGCTTCTGCCAAGCAGATTAAGACATTGGTGAAGAACCCACGCTTCGGCATGGTGATGATGCTTCTTTTCGTATTTACAATTGGCGTGTTCGCCCAGGATGCAGCTGGAAACTTCTCGGCAGGTACGAAGGCGTTGACTACAGCAACCGAGGAAATAGCCAAGTATGTACCTATCGTTGTGAAGCTTTGCTATGCCATCGCAGGTGTTGTTGCCGTTGTAGGTGCGATAACAGTTTATATTGCGATGAACAACGAGGAGAACGACATCAAGAAGAAGATTATGATGACCGTAGGTGCATGTATCTTCCTCATTGCAGCTGCTCAGGCATTGCCATTGTTCTTTGGTGTAACCAACGTTTAAGTTTTTGAGTTATGGCAAGTGATAATCAAGGGCAATATCCTGATTATCAGGTTTTCAAGGGGCTTCAGAAGCCCCTTGAATTTCTGGGTTTGCAAGGAAGGTATATCTATTGGGCAGCCGGTGCAGTTGGTGGTGGCATTCTAGGCTTTTTGATATTCTACATGTGGATTGGTTTCATTGTAGGACTTGTCTATCTCACCATTGTAATAGGTTTTGGTGGAGCAATGATATTCATCAAGCAGCATAAGGGATTGCATTCCAAGAAACATAGTAAAGGCGTATATGTACTTGCCCACCTGCAACAGTATAGAAGCAGATGAGCAAGTTTTTTTATTTCTAAAAACTATCAGTATGATTTCAATTTTTGTTATTGTCGTATTTATCTCCATCCTGGTGGGTATGGCTATTTCCGTGAGTGCGTTTGGTACTGGCGGTAAGCGAGCCAAGATGTTTGAAAATATCTATTTCAGTGTAGAGGATGTGGATGGAATTGGCGTGGTGTATACAAAGAAGGGTGATTATTCTGCCATTCTCAAAATGGAGAATCCGGTAAGAAAATATTCAGCAGATATAGATAACTATTACGACTTCACCGCCCTGATGGCATCTGTAATGCAATTGTTGGGAGACGGATATGCCATCCATAAGCAGGATATCTTTGTCCGTAAGAAATTTGATATGAACACGATATCTTCTGAGAACAAAGATAGCAAGAAGCGTTTCCTTTCAGACGCATATTTCCGTTTCTTCAATGGTAGAACCTATACAGAGAGCACTACTTATCTCACTATTACACGGCGAGGAAAGAGTGGCGGTCTCAAAACCTACGACTCTAACAAATGGAGAGATTTTCTCGTGAAGATACGTAAAGTGGAAGACCGTTTGAAGAGTGGCGAGATAAGCTGCAAGTTCCTCACATCCAAGGAATGCCAGGAGTTTGCAGATCGTTTCTTTGCGGTTGATTTCACAAATGAGAAAGTAAGCATGTCCAATTTCAAGGTAGACAGTGAAGAAATCGGCATGGGCAATTTCCACGTGAAAGTGTACAGTCTCCTAGATATAGACAATGTAGGATTACCGAGCAATCTCCGTCCCTATAGTGAAACAACAGTCAACAATGCCGTTCTTCCAGAGGATTTGCTCTCAGAGATAGACCATATCCCTGGTGTAGATACCGTTATTTATAATCAGATTCTCTTCCTTCCTAACCAGAAGAGAGAGATGGCAAAGCTGGATAAGAAGAAAAACCGCCATGCTTCTATCCCGAATCCATCCAATCTGATAGCAGTAGAAGATATCAAGGCTGTTCAGAACGAAATTGCAAGAAATAGCAAAACCCTTGTATATGCACACTTTAATCTCGTCATAAAGATTGACGCAGACAAGGATTTTCAGAAGATTACCAACAATTTGGAAAACATCTTCTCCAAATACAGCATCAATATCTCCAAGCGTGCCTATAACCAGTTGGAACTGTTCGTGGCAAGTTTTCCTGGCAACTGTTTCCGTCTCAACCAGGACTATGATCAGTTCCTTACGTTGTCAGAGGCAGCTCTGTGTCTGATGTATAAGGAGCATCAAGCCAAGGGAGACCAGTCTTCCCTGAAATGCTACTATACAGACCGCCAGGGTGTACCGATGCCTATAGATACCACCGGTAAGGAAGGAAAGGTGAAGTATACCAACAACTCCAATTTCTTCGTATTGGGACCCTCCGGAAGCGGAAAGAGCTTCTTCATGAACACGGTGATGCGACAATATTATGAGCAGGACACAGATGTTGTGATTGTAGATACCGGTGACAGCTATGAGGGAATCTGCAGCTACTTCGGGGGAACCTACATTTCCTACACCAAGGAAAAGCCTATCTCCATGAATCCGTTCAAGATAACCAAGATGGAGTATGAGCAGAACTTCGGAGAGAAGAAAAACTTCCTGAAGAACCTTATCTTCCAGATATATAAGGGAGCCAGCCAACCATCGATGCTGGAAGAGACCATCATCAACCAGACCATCGTGGAGTATTATGAAGCCTACTTCCATCCTTTCGAAGGTTTTACGGACGAAGAGCGTGAAAAAATGAAAGATGCCATCCTGCTTCAGGATAAGGCCAACGGCAAGTATGAAGAGTATGAGCAGAAAATGGAAGAGCGTTATGGCGAGGAGTTTAACCTGGAACTTACTGAAAATAGGGAGCTTTCTGAAAAAGATAAGCGCAGGGTACCGAAGCTCAAAGCCATCATCGATGACAGCGCAGCTACCGAGGGCGAGAAGGAACAGGCAAAGAAAGCCCTTCAGCGACTCACCCCGGAAGTTATTGAAAATAACTATCTTATGCGTATTGAAAGAAAACTGGAGAAGGTAGAGCGACAGAAGAAGAAGTTGAAGGTAACAGATCTGTCATTCAACACCTACTATGAGTTTGTCCTAGAGCGTATTCCGCAGATTATGAAACAGCAGAACATCAGTTTCGATATCCATAATTTTGCAACGATTCTCAAACCTTTCTATAAAGGTGGAGAGAAGGAATACATTCTTAACAACGATTTGGATGCTTCTCTCTTTGATGAGAAGTTCATCGTCTTCGAGATTGATAAGGTGAAGGATGACAAAGTCCTCTTCCCTATCATCGTGCTCATCATCATGGACGTGTTCACCCAAAAGATGCGTATCAAGAAGGGCAGAAAATGCCTGGTTATCGAGGAAGCCTGGAAAGCCATAGCCACACCGACGATGGCAGAATATATCAAGTATCTCTATAAGACCGCCCGTAAGCACTGGGCAATGGTGGGTGTTGTGACCCAGGAGATACAGGATATAACCTCCTCCCCTATCGTGAAGGAAGCCATCATCAACAATTCCGATGTGTTCATGCTTCTCGACCAGAGTAAGTTTAAGGATAAGTTTGATGAGATCAAGGCAACCCTTGCACTCACCGATAATGACTGCAAGAAGATTTTCACCATCAACCGTCTTGACAACAAGGACGGACGAACCTATTTCAAGGAAGTCTTTCTGAAAAGGGGTCAGTCTGGTGAAGTATTGGGTGTAGAGGAACCGCCAGAGTGTTATATGGCGTATACTACTGAGAAAGCAGAAAAGGAAGCCTTGAAGCTCTATCTCAAACTTATGCAGACAGACTACCAGCATGCCATTGAGCAGTTTGTAAGCGACTGGCACAACAGCGGTATCGGCAAATGTCTGGAGTTCTCTCAGAAAGTATTGAAAGAGAAGAAAGTCTTTTATTACAAGAAAAATAATGGATAAGCAATGAAAAGAATCAATACCCTATTACTATTGATGCTGTTTTCCTACAAGATGATGGCTGTGGTTTGGCACAACGTCAACATCGACAAGAAAACAGCTGCTGCCATGACTGCCGCTTATGAGGTGGAAATAGCAATGGAGACAATGGCAAACGGGCACCTGCAAAATATTCTCAATCACTACAGGTCAGCTTCCGTAGCCACTGCCGGAATTTTAGTGTCCAAAAAGAAAGACCGGGCTGCCATGCGCAACCCTGGTCTTTTTGCGTCAGAGGAAAACTACTACTACACTAGAATCCTGGATCTGGTGAAAAACCGGATTATGCCGAAGTTCATCATGGTGTCATCCCTGATGGTCAAACAGCCAGAGAATGCCATCTATTGGGGTCCTTACCTTCTGAAAACCACCACCAATGTGGAACAGCTCTGTAAGCAGTTTGAACTGGTGTGTACCAATGGCAGACGTTCCTTCAAGGATGTCCAATTTCTTCTCGTCAATGACAAGCTGCAGGCTGTATTTGACTTAGCCAGAATGGGCGGTGAGGTCAACTGGAAAGAGCTGCTGGATCATCTGGGAGATTTCGGAAAGGAGTTGTCCGCAGATGATTTAGTGGAAGATTTCAAGAATCTCGGTGGCAAGCTGGCTTCCATCGGACAGAATACTGCCGACAGTAACTGGGCTGAGATATCCAAGATTGGAGAGATTTTTCATTCCAAGCCGAAGGAAATCTACAACATGTTCAAGAGCTTCAAAAGTCAGTATGAAAACTATAAGAATGCCGGTAATGTAAAGAATATCCTGATGAGCGTCATCAAAACTGCAGATGCAGAGGGTGTTGCCAACCTCTTCAAGATAGACGATTACAATGTGAGCGGCTATATCAGCAATTATGTAAAAGAACTGCAGGGAGAATACTATACCCAAAGATGGTATATCTATACAGTAGACAGTGGCAAAAAAGAAATTGCCTCATATTGTCCTTCTGCTCCTGCCAGCACAAATAACGAGGACTCATGGACTGGTTGGATTTACAAATGTAATTATATGAAAACTTCTACTCCTCCATTTCCAACTCTTACCACATCTGAGTACAATCAGCTAAAGACAGCTGCAGAAAAATCCACAGATTGGAATGCCAGCAGAAAGAAGGAATATGAAAAGAATAATCCAGGGCATACTATAAGTCTGAATTACGAACAACGTTCTTACAATTATGTCCGTGATAAAAGTGGTGGTATTGGGTCACATTCGAAGCATTGGCGAGGCAGACACTTTTCTGTATATATGACTGTAACAGACTCATGGTACATCAAACAAGAAGTTTATGAGGAAATCTTTGACTCCCAGACGATGGATTTGAAAACCTTCAAGGAAAAAATGAAGATCCGTCTCCAGGGCTATCAAGATGAAACATCCGATCAAGATGAGAGCATAACCTACCATCTTGAATGTGATGACCCTCACTATTACACAATGGCAGATGAGAAGAAGATGGAAGGCTGCAGTTCTGTAAGTTTCGTGGCAAACTGTAAGGGTGGAGCCAAGTTAGGAGAAGGCAGTTTCAACTGGAAGGAAAATGGCAAACAGGGTAATCATCTCAACGAAGCATCCAAAGGCTTTGCAAAAGAGCCTACGCCGGATTCGGAAGGAGAAGGTATCAAAACGCTGCTTGATAAGAAGAAGGAATATGAAAATCAGATTGCATCCTTAAAGAAACAGATTTCCGACAATGACAAAAGGATGCAATCTCTCCTACAACAGAAAAGTCAAGCTCTTTTCAAGGGTAACAAGACTCAGGCAAATGCCTTGCAGAAGCAGTATGACGAACTTTCTGATGCCAATGCAGCCCTGAAACAGCAGTTGAATACTACTCAAAACCAGCTCAATCAACTTAACAATGGTATTGATGAGTATTATAAAGACCTTGCAGATAACAGGGATGGCAAGTATAGAATCAATGACAATATGGCTGAGCTGGAAGGAATGTATCAGATACAGTGGTCCGACCAGGGCGAATGGGTAGATGGTAACAACCAGTATATCTTTATCCGTCACGGCTACTTCCCTACCGTGAAGAGTTTGGTAACTTACACCGCAGCCCTCTCCCTTTCCCAAAAACCGAAATATCTCCTGGGCATAAGAATCCACCGAGCCATCCTGTCGGTAGATTTCAAACTCACCAGTGAGTATGCTGCCGACAATGTGGTTGCCGTGATGCAGCTCGACATGAAAAAGAGTGAGAAAGAGCGTGCGGAAGAGGTAAATGCCAAGTTGAAGGAACTCATTGAAGACCTTCCGGACTGCAACATCAGTATCAAATATAACTATGCCGGTTCTTCCGAAGAGGAAGATGATGCAGATGCCATTCACCTGCTATGGGCTTGTGACCGACTGGATGTAGCCAGAGAGATAGACTTCCAGCTGGTATCTATCTACAACCAGCTCGCACTCCTCGAAAAGGTTATGGACAGTCGGACAACCATTCTGGATTTCCTGAAGAACAAAATTTTCGATGCTGTGGGCAGAGCCTCACGTAGTACTATCGCAGACTATGCTCTTTCCAGATGGCAGGACGCATCTATCAAGGCAGCTCAGAAAGCCTCTTTGAAGGGTTCGGTGAGTGGAGACAATGAAACTGATAAAAATAACAACAGTAAATTAAGACAACAATGAAAAAACAGGGTTTGGTATTTGTGATTATGGCAATGCTTTTCGTCTTCCCGGCGAAGAGCTTTGCCATATTGGACTATGATGCTGGCTCACTGGAGACCATGATCAGCAACCATAAGAAGGTGAGAACCGTACTTGGCATACGAGCGGCAGCAGAGATGGGAGTGTTGGAAGCCCATAAAGCCTTTTCCCAATCTTCCACTAGTTTCGAGGAGAGCAGCAAGGCTATCGACCGCTATAAAAGATGCTTCGACATCATCGACCTGATACTCAATGGTACTGCCACTGCTTTCCATAGCGTGAATACCTACAGGAGTGTAAAGAGTAATGTAGAACTGTATCTTAAACTCCTGGATGATTATAAGACAAATTTCCTTCTGAAGGGAAACGTCAAAAATTCCGATGCCGTTATCTATACCACCAGTGTGGAAGCCATTAACCAGATAAAGACCTCTGCCATATCCATGTATGACTCCTATATAGATTTGGCAGCCTACCTTACTGGAGCAGCAGAGTTTGATGCCCAGTCAATGATGATTTGTCTTCAATGCATCAATGACAACATGGATGATATCGATTCCGCAGTAAAGAATGCCTATTTCACCTTATACAGCTATATGGTCATGCGAAAAGGCTTCTGGAAGGATGGACTCTACCGTGGCAAGACCATTGAAAACCTTGCTATGGAAGCCTATGATTCATGGAAGAAGGCACAGTATATCGCCAAACAGAAAAATTCACGTGCCGGTGGCGGCAATGAGCCTGAGAAACGAGCACCCCTCGGAGGCGGTTCACTTCTCGGTAACAAGCGGTTGAGTGAAGAAGAAATTTAAAAGAACATATAAAACAACAGAAAACAAGATTCAATGAAAAGATTAAGTAAAGGAAATACAGGCAAGATAGCAGCATTCATACTATTGCTGAACTATAGCAGTTCGTTGTCTGCCCAGACATATAATCATGAGTCAGCCATCATGAACCAGTTTACGGTGATGGAGATTGGAGCCGGGAGCCTTACCCCTAGAGAATATTATAATCTCACGCATAAGAACTACCAAAAGTCAGCCACCCTTACCAACAAGCAGAGTTTCCGTACCAAGACGCAGCAGAATATGATGAAGGAAATCTCCCTTGCAGAAAATGTAGATTCAGTCTTGTCCAGAAGAGCAAAGGTCGAAGCACTAAATATCGCCAACCGTACTCCAGGAGCTGCCGATGTGGCCTGGCAGATAGAAAAGGGAAAGATAGAAGGAGCCATGAGCAACTTCCAGCAGAACATCAACAAGATAACCCTATATGGTGGAACTTCTGATAATTACAAAGACTGGAGTAATGTGTATCATAGTCTCGCTTTTGCTATCAAGGTAACAAGAGAGTCCTATATGGATCTGGGAAGCAGAAAGCGAGAATATCTTACCATCTACCGTGACATCGTAAAAAAGAACCTTATTCTGACTAAACAGTTGAGAGTGTTGAATGCAGCAAAGACAATGAAGGAAGTCAGCAGTAAGGCAACGAAGGTAGATCGGGTAACGAGTAATGCTACGGTAGCCACTGATGCCTTGGGCAGGTGGCAACATTCTCTTGCAGTCAACGGTTTTCATAAAAAGAACTAGACTCCTTATATATAAAAGGTGTAAGCCCCTTGTATGATAAGAGCCTTATGAAGACAACGGCAAGAAGTGATAGCTTTTGCAATTGTTAATTTCAAAGGTATATCATATTCATACTGGGTATTTATGAAAATTGCATTATTTTTGCGCAAAAATAAAAAACAACAAGAAATGGCATTTAGTACATTATTTTTAGATTCTGCAAGTGGTGGAACGCTTGGCGGAATAAAAGATATGGTAAGCGACCTTTCGCAAACCATTGGCGTTGATTTGTTCGAGGAAGACATTGACAACGTGGTCTTCCAGACAAATGAGTTTCTGTGTAACCAGGATTTTATCGGTTCAGACGGTCCCTTCTGGTGGATCTTGCAGATGAGCATGGCTTTGGGCGCACTCTTCAGTATCGTCGTAGCAGGAGGTATCGCCTATAAGATGATGGTAAAGAACGAGCCTATCGATGTTTTCAAAATCATGAAGATCCTGGGTATAGCTTTGGTGATGTGTCTTTGGTACCCACCTAGCAAGAGTGGTATCGGAGCTGGTTCCAATGCATGTATCTTGGATGCCCTCGCCTACATACCTAACTGTATCGGTTCTTACACGCACGACCTCTATGAAGCAGAGGCGGTACAGGTGAGTGATAAATACAATGAACTATTGCCGCTGATACACAAGCGTGATTCCGTGTGTGGAGACGTGAAAGAAAAGCTAGATGCAGCATCCAAGAACATCGCAAACAGCCAAAGTAAGGAAACACTTGCTGAAAGTGCAGGAACTGCTGATGCGGTAGAGGTAGCCAAACAGGCAGCAAAAGCTGAAAACAATTCCACCTTTGTGGGACTGATGATAGGACTGGACAAAATAGTTATGTTCTTCTCCATGGTCATCTTCCGAATAGGCTGGTGGAGTACCATCTTCTGCCAACAGATTCTGCTGGGCATGCTCACGATATTCGGACCGATTCAATGGGCTTTCAGTGTTTTGCCTAAATGGGAAGGAGCCTGGGCAAAATGGATTACCCGATATCTCACGGTACATTTCTATGGAGCCATGCTCTACTTCGTGGGATTATTTCGATGTGTAACCAGCTGATTATCAGTATTGTTATTTTGCAAAACACCTCCACGTAACAAACGTGCAACAAAAATTTCCAAATAAAAAAGAGATAATTGCGTATTTGCAACTATAAAATTACAGCCCAAGCACCATTTCTGCATTTTATGGCTGTTTTGAGGGTTTGACAACCAAGTTCCAAAAACAGCGTTTCTCTTGTATTCTTACTATCGTTTCTAAGTTTGATTTTGTCTTCACTTTATTTCATCCAAGTATGATTTAGAGTATGAAACAACTTCATTATTATAATATAGCTTAAGATTTCGTCATTGACCAAGCATTTCTAACAGAATGAGAAATATCTTACATACCTTTGCACCACTTTCAACTTGCAATCACAAACAATGGTCATGATGAAATAGTCAAATTAAAACATCAACAGATTATGGAATCACGAACCAATCAAAGCGTAACTCCAGATGTTCAAGCACTCATGCTGGAGAACCTAAAACTCGCCAAGCGAGTAGAAGTGCTTGAAAATACCCTGTCAGCAGGTAAGGAAGTGCTGACTTTGGAAGAAGCTGCCCGATTTATGGGAGTGACAAAAAGTTCGCTCTACAAGATGACCCATGAGCAGACCATTCCTTATTACAAGCCGAATGGCAAGATGGTGTATTTCGAGAAAGCGGAACTCTTGACATGGATTCGCAGAAATGCGATTGCGTCAAAGGCGCAGGTTTCAGAAGAAGCCAACCGTATCTTGAAAAATTTAAGTGTCAAGTAGCCATGAGGACAACAGAATTTGAAGCCAAGAAGGAACAGGCAGTCAAACTGTCTGTCCTCTGGGCTAAGACAGGACTTCGTGAACTATCCATGAGGGATGCCGTCAATGATTACATTGAAGCAACTGGTGCAAACCATGCCATAGACAATGACGAACAAGCCATTTTGTATGGAAGACGTGCCGTTGCATTACGAGTAAGCATAGAGGCAATAAACAGTCTTAACAAAGATGAACTTCAACGCTTGGATAGAAAACTCATGGAGATTGTCAGTGAGGATATGCCACGGCAACAGCATGGTCTTCACCGATGATTTGTTGTCCTTTCAGTCATTCACCATTTATAAACCATTCGGACATGGAAAGAAAAGAGATAGACAAAACTCGCCCTGTCACTTACTATTTGTCATTGACGGACGAACAACTGAATTTTCTTAGTAGCAACGAGGGAGGCATCAACAGAATACAATGTTTCCGCAGACTACTTCACCACACGGCAACTGCCGATACCACCTATACCAAGCGTGGCATATCCAAACCACTAATGCAAGGACAAACTTGTGTATCTGCCCTTGAACTTTCAAAGGAATGGAACTGCAACCGAAAGACAGTTATCCGCTTCTTGAAACAGTTGGAACAGTTGGGTATCGTAACAATAAAAACTGATTGCCTTACCACCATTATGGATATGAGGTGCATAGCAGCGTGGAAGCATGAGGGTGAAACGGTTTATACAGCCAATGCCCTTTATAAGCGAGACAACGGCAAAGCGAAGTCGGAACAGAACCCGAACAAGTCTGTTTCAGATCCGACTTCTTCAACTTTGCCTTTGCCTTCTTCCGATTCATCAGAAATCACTCCTTCGGAAATGGAGCAAATCCATTCCTTGGAAGAAATCCCTGATGATGTGAGAGAGCTGTTGTTAGCGGAAGATATGGAGCAATTCCACGAGCAACGTGAAATGTAACCTACCGTTCATTCATTTTTAGTCTTGGCATTTGCCTTCATGCTGTCAGTTTGCCAGTAAGAACGCAATGCCAAGACTTCATCAAAACCGTTTTAGAGCAGTGATGGTACACAACAGAAGAGGCTTGCCTATATGTACGCATAATGTAGATGGGGAACATAATCCTCGGTATGGTTATCACCAACCGAATTATGCTCCATCGGGCAAGCCCTTAGGAGGACACCAGAGCAAGCTCATTTTATAAATTTCATTACCCCATCTTAGAAATAACATTATGCCAGAATACCAAGTGTTTCACCAACAAGCCGTCAAGTCGTTTTCGGCAGGTGAAGATAACGAACATCAGAGGCGTTGGACGGAATCCCAGTGGGAAGCCAAAGCCTCCAACAAGAAGTTTAATTACGACAAAAGCCGTGCGCATCTCAACTTTGAGATAGTCAAGGGCGGTAAGATTGTCCCTCTCGGCTCTTCTAAACCCATTTTAGAACGGTTTCAAGACCGTTTGGAAGCCACTGGTGCGGAAGACCCTAACAAAGGGCTTGAAACGCCAAAATACCGCATTGCCTGCAACATGATATTTTCGGGTGATGCCGACAGAATGCGAGAAATGGCTTTCGGAGACCAGAATGTGGAGCGAGCGAAAGGCGCAGACAACAGCCATGTCAAGCGCAAATCGGAGATAGAATTGTGGGCAAAGGACATCTACAAGGCTGTTGCCGATGCATGGGGTGAAGACAACATCATTGACTTTTCCGTCCATCTTGACGAGTCTTCACCGCATATCCATTGCCTTGTCACGCCCATTATGTACGATGAGAAGAAACAGAAGATGCGTATCAAATACCGAGATACTTTTGGTGGTGATGCAAATAAACTGGATGCTATCCACGACTACTTGGCAGAGGTCAACAAAAAGTGGGGCTTGGTACGTGGCGAATCAGTTTCGGCTACCAATGCCCAGCATGTCCCTCGTGACGAATGGTATAGACAACTCCAAGCCGAAAGCCGTGAGTTGGAAATCGCAAATGGCAAACTGGAACTTGACATTCGCAGAAAGGAGAATGCCGTTAAAGGTCTGAAAACGATGATAGAAAACCTCACTCACCAGAAGTTTGAGGTGGAGAACAAAATCCATGAGGTTGAGAAATTGTTGGAACAACAGAATGGCGAACATTCCGAGTTGTCAAAGGAACTGGAACGACTCAAAAGTCAGTTGTCCACCTTGGAGTTCAAGCTGACGGACAAACGAGAAAAACTGAGTGCAGCCGATGAAGCCCTTGCCGAGTTCAGAGCCATGACAAGGGCGCAGAAGTCTGAGGCTGAAACATTGCGTGTCGTGCAGGAGCAGACATCACATACTTTGCAGACATACGCCCAAGCCTCTATTCTTGCTGGCAGTTTTCAAGAACTGCTGACAATGAGCAGTAGAATTTGCACCAATATACCCGAAGCCAAGAAAATGGCAGAAAACACCATCATTGAAGATATGTGCGATATGCGTTTCAAAGATGTACTTGGCACAGCCGTTAAGATGTTCATTGAGGGCATCAATGGGGCAACAAGCATCACGCAGTCGGGAGGTGGCGGTGGCTCTAACTCGGAATTGCCTTGGAGGGATAAGGACGAGGATATTTTCAGCTTTGCCAGACGTTGCATGAGATTCGCCCACAGCAAACACTATCCCAAAAAGAGTTCGGGCATTAAGCGGTAGTGTCAGCGAGTATTCGCTTCCAGACATCAATATCAGGGAAAGGCATGTATATTTCAAAGAAACCATCGAAATATGCCACCGTCTTTCCTTGATTTATTTTTGCCTCTGCATAGGCTCTGCTTTTGTACTTGTCGGCAAGGCGTAACAATTCTTGTTTCTGTTTCTTTTGCTGATTTTCAAAGAAACTTATTGCAAGAACAAGTAACTCCTTTACACCACTTGTAAGCCCTGCCTTGTCATAGATATAAAGCAGACGGTTGTAAGGCTCTGGCTTCCAATAGCTATTGGCAATCAGCACTTCATAGATATTGGATGCGGTGATGTAATCCTTGCTTTTCTCGGCAACCTTTGCCTTGCGTAGTTCATTCTCTATATGGCTGATTATATCTTCTATCTGACGGCACACTGGAGCGTCTTCTGAAAACAAAGTATCGTTTCCACTTGTGTAGAAATCAAATTCGGGCAGTTGAGCTATCAAACTTTTGTATCGGTTTGCCAATGTGTCTTTGGTGGTAATGTTTCTGTGGAGATTGGCTTGTTTGGGTAGTTTGTCTTCTCGTTGCCTTATTACTTCCCTAAATTCGACAACAAACGCATCTTGGCTGAATTTTGCAGGGACAAGCAACAGAACACGCTTGGCATCGCTCCATTGTTCTTTGCTTGTATAATGGCGAAGTAGCCAATTATAGGGTTCAAGGTTCAATGAATATCCTTTTTGAACCGCACTCTCGTATTGGCATTTAGTCTGTTCTGTGTCATTTGCTTTCAGATATGACCTTGCCTTTATAACCTCTGTAACACCAGGCATTACCAAAGGCTGCTTGGTGGACTGTTGAGGTACATTTATAGAAGAAGGCAAGGAAACGTTCTCTTGCGTGTTTGTCTCCTTGCCTTTGTCGTTGCTGAATATGTCTTTTATCGTCTTGAATATTCCCATGCGTATTTTCTTTTGAGTGCAAAGGTAATGCAAAACGCTGATAATCAACTCTACTTGTTGTAAAAAGCATATACTCGTTTGCATAGTTTAATAGCATGTATAACATATCAAAAGATATAGAATATGCTCCGATTACCAGGTTATCACTTTGTCAACTATCTCTTGTTGCTCAATGCTGCTTCTTCGTAGATAGATACGTGTCGTTTCGATGCTTTCATGTCCCATAAGGTCTGCAAGCAGGGCAATGTCGTTGAACTTCTCCAAGAAATTCTTGGCATAACGATGGCGGAACGAGTGAGGATACACCACTTTTTCATTCAAACCATACTTCACCGCATAGTTTTTCAACTGCTGTGATATGCCTCTTGTCGTGATGCGCTCGCCAAAGCGATTGAGAAAGAGATAGCCACTTGTACGGTTGAGTGTCTTCAACCACTTTTCAGTTTCTGTGCGCAATGACTTAGGGATATAGATACGGCGTATCTTTCCCCCCTTTGTATAGATGTCGTAGTAGCCCACTTGCACATGCTCAATCTTGATTTGCACAAGTTCGCTAACTCTGGCACCAGTCGCAGCCAAGAAGCGTACTACAAAGTACCACTCCAAGTTGTCTTCCTTTTTCAACTTGTTCTTCAAGAAGGTGTAGTCGGCATTGCTGATGACATTCTCCAAATAAGAACGTTGCTGTACCTTGACCGACTTCAAGCGGAGCTTTGTCTTGCCTACAAATACAAGGTACTTGTTCAACGCTTGAATACGGAGGTTCACCGTCTTTGGTTTGTAAGTCTCAATCAAGTAGGTCTTGTAAACCAACAAGTTTCTCTTGTTCAACTCTTTGTGTCGAGAGCCAAACTCCTTCACGGCATACATATATGCCGAAATCGTGTTCTTAGCCATATTGCCTTGGCTTAGGAACTCTTCAAATTTGTCTAATTCCATTTCTATTCGTTTATTAGTGAAACATAAAGTTGTCCTAATAAATAGGCATGGTTTTGTTCTATGAGTTCCTATTATGAGAAGATGCTTGCCACTGGGGAGGTGAAGTGCATTGACGAGGAGATACCGTTTGAGATACCTCAGGGGTGGGAATGGTGCAGAATTAGGAATATCTCACAATCGTATATTGGGTTAACATATTGCCCGTCAGAAGTTTCTCCACAAGGTACAATAGTCCTACGCTCTTCAAACATTCAAGATGGAAAAATTGTATTGGATGATATTGTAAGAGTGACCAAAAATATCAGTGAGAAATTACAGGTAGAGAAGAATGACATCATCATTTGTGCAAGAAACGGAAGTGCCAAACTTGTAGGTAAGTCTGCGATAGTAACAGAAATCACAGAACCTATGACTTTTGGGGCTTTTATGGCAATATGCAAGACCTCATTGTATCAATATGTGTCTATATTTCTACAATCTGACCTCTTTTTCTCTCAATTAAGGGATGTTAGTGGAACAACTACAATCAATCAGCTTACGCAAAGCAACTTTAATGGTTTTTTAATAGCAATCCCTCCTTTAGAAGAACAACATAGAATATTTGAAAAGATAAATGATGTTCTGCCGATTGTAGAGATTTATGGTAATAAACAGGAGCAATTGAATAAATTGAATGACAATCTTCGAGAAAATGTAAAAAAATCGATACTTCAAGAGGCAATTCAAGGCAAGCTTGTCCAACAAATAGCCGAAGAAGGTACAGCCCAAGACTTGCTTGAACAAATAAAGGCAGAGAAGCTGAATTTAGTAAAAAAAGGCAAACTGAAGAAATCTGCTTTGGCTACTTCCATCATCTATAAAGGTGACGATAACAAGTATTATGAGCAGATAGGGAGCGAAGTTACAAAGATTGAACTTCCTTTTGACTTTCCAAGTTCTTGGTCTATTGTTAGATTATATGCTGTTTGCCAACTTACAGACGGCTTGAAAACAACTGGCAAGCAATGTCTGTTAGATGCCAAATACTTACGTGGTAAAAGTTCTGGAACTATTATTGAACAAGGCAAACTTGTCTATAAGGGTGACAATATAATGCTTGTGGACGGTGAAAACTCTGGTGAAGTTTTCATCGTACCACAAGATGGCTATATGGGTAGCACTTTCAAGCAACTATGGATAAGTTCTTCAATGTATGAACCTTATATTTTGGCATTTATACAGTTTTACAAAGAAACCTTGCGCAATTCAAAGAAAGGAGCTGCTATTCCACACCTCAACAAGGAGCTTTTCTATGGTCTTATAATTGGCATTCCGCCATTTCAAGAGCAGAAAAGAATAGTCCAAAAGATAGAGTTGTCAGCGCAACTTTTGAAATAACTGGCTTATTTTGAAAGCAATACGCTCTTGTTCCCTTATAGGTGGTATCGGAATAAGAAAATCATTGAATTTGTTTTGGGTTAGTTGATTGATTGTGGTTGTATTACTCACATCTCTCAACTGCCCAAAGAACAAATCAGACTGCAAATAAGCAAACATATATTCGTAAATAGGAGTTTTGCATATTGCCATAAATGCGCCAAATGTCATAGGTTCTGGCAAATTCCTTATAAGAGCCGATTTTCCAACTAATCGTTTGCTCCCATTTCTTGCACAAATTATAATGTCATTCTCTTCTATAAGCAATTTTTCAGATATGGAAGAACTTACTCTTACAATATCATCTAATGCTAACTTGCCATTTCGTATATTACAGGAACGTAATACGATAGTTCCTTTCTCGTCAATATCTGTCGGTTTATACGTTAGACCAATATAAGAGTTTGATACATTACGAACTCTACACCATTCCCAATTACTTGGGATTTCAAAGGGAATTTGCTCAGTTATATCCAAGCATTTTTTGCCTATCTGCTCATAATACTTGTTATCGTCACCACGGAAGATAACAGAATCGTTGAGGGCAGACTTCTTTAGCTTGCCTTCTTTAACAAGTTTCTGCTTCTCTGTCTTTATTTGTTCAAGCAGTTTTTGGGCAGTACCTTCTTCTGCTATTTGTGGTACAAGTTTTCCTTGTATTGCCTCTTGCAAAATGGATTTGCGTAACTTGTCTTTTATTTCCGAATTAAGCTTATTCTGTAAAATTTGACTATTACTATACTTTTCTACTAATGGCAACAGATATTGTATTTTCTCGACAATTCGATGCTGTTCTGCCAATGGTGGTATAGGCATCAAATGAGAAATTAATTTTTCTCGCGAAATGTTTGGCTGTGCACCACCTTCTCCTTTCTTGATGAAGTCAATTTGACTACCCATCAAAAAGAAAAACAGATAATAGTTGTAAATACCAAATGGAGTGCAAGCGCAACAAGCTTGATTTGTTGTAAGTTCTTTGCCAACAATAGCCACTTTACCTATAGTAGCACCATACATAGCAATAAGAACATCGCCAATTTTATTCATTCTCAATGAACATTCTTGCAACGCTTTATCTGTAATCTTTATTTCAGAATCATAGACAATTCCATTATTCAATTCTCCCGTTCTTAACCATAAAATCGAACCTCCATAGTAATCTGGATTACCCTTTGCTGGTGTTGCTCCGGCTCCCCAATCACCAATGCATCCCATTCTGCACCATTCCCACCCTTGCGGTATCTCAAACGGCACTTCCTCATCAATGCACTTCACCTCGCCTGTAGCGAGCATCTTCTCATAATAGGAATTGTCCTCACCACGGTAGATAATGGATGCGTTCTTGTCACGCTTGATTTTCTTCTCCTTGATCAAGCGTTCTTTCTCTTGACGAATCTTATCAAGCAAAACGCTTGCTGGTTCGTCATTAGGGTCTTGCGGTACAAGTTTTCCCTGTATCGCCCATTGTAATATGCTATTCTTTAATTGCTTTCCGTTCATTGTAATTTTCTATCGTTAGAAATCATTGTCCTTATTCTTCTGCTTCAAGAAGAACTGATAAAGTTTCTTGCCTATTTTATCTTTGGCAAATGTCCGCTCATGCTCAATAGGTATGGTAGATAACCTTATCTTAGCCACGCCTTTTTTCAACAACTCAAATTGTTGTGGACTTATCTTGAATTGAGCTGTAGAACTGATTTCTGTCACAGGAAGGACTATATTGCCAGAAACAATACCTGCCGTTTCAGAGCCGCTACCAATCTGAGAACCATAAAGTTTTATAACTTCACCATCGAATGTTTTCAACAACATGGTTGATTCTTTCAGGAAATTCAGTCTGTCTGACTTTACGGTTGCGATAATGTAATATGCCGTATCTTGCTTTGCAACGCTATATTTCATATTGCATCCCTCGGCAGCCAAAGGTCGATATGTATATCCAACCGTTTGTGCATTTATATTGACACTGCACATAGTCAGTATAATAGACAAAATAATTTGTATTCCAATATTACTTTTCATAATTATGCTATAAAATCGAAATGTCCTTATTTTATTGTTGTTACTCAGCTTCGTCCAACAACTTGTCAAGTTGCGCTTGCAGTTCTTCACGCTTTGGCAAATAAAGTTGGTAACGTGCCACAAACAATTGATTGGTTATACCCTCCAAGGCATACTCCATCAGAAGTTCGTCTTTTCTTGCTCCCAAAACTATGCCAATAGGGGGATTATCGTCTGGTTGACACACTTCTGTTTTGAAATAGTTAAGGTAGAGGTTCATCTGCCCAATATCACCATGCTTTATCTCTGCTCGCTTCAAATCAATCAACACATAGCATTTTAAGATACAGTGGTAGAACACCAAATCCACTTTGAACTGTCGGCTTCCAATCTGCATGGAGTATTGTCTGCCCACAAATGCAAAGCCACGTCCCATTTCCAAAAGGAACTGCTCCATGTGGTCTTTCAGAGCCTTTTCCAAGTCACCCTCCTTATAGCGTTTTTGTTTGGGAAGTCCTGCAAATTCAAGAACGAAAGGGTCACGGATGATGTCTTGCGGAGTTTGTACTTGATGCCCCTCGTTGGCCAAAGCAAGAACTCCTGCTTTATCTGTGCTTAGTGCAAGTCGCTGAAACAGACAACTTTTCATCTGTCTTTTCAGTTCCCTAACCTTCCAACATTCCTTGATGGATTCCTTATAATAGAACTGCATTTCAAGTGTATTATCACATTTCAACAGTTCATAATAATGGCTCCATGTCAATTTGTGGGACAATGTCCCACATTTTGGGAATGCCAAGTATAACTTACGCATATAGGTAAGGTTTGTTCGGTTAAAACCTTTTCCATTTCTTGCCGTCAAATCCTTTGCAAGGTTTACAAGTAACCTTTTGCCATATTCAGCTCTTTGTTTACCACCCTGTTCAAATTCAACGATATACTTTCCAGTTTGCCAATTAGCATCAAGCAATTCCGTATTGACCGCAGCAATGGCTTTTGACTTCGCCTCACCCCATAGCGTGGTTATGTTGTCTATCAACTTCTGATAGGCAGCATCATTTATGTTTGTCAAACCTTTATTCTCCATGCCAATCTTTTAGATTTGTGGAACACCGTTCCACGTTTTACAATTCGTCCACATTTACATTTATGCCCAAGATACGCTGTATCTCCGCCAATGTCTTATCAATTTCATGATCAAGAGCTTTGCGCTTCTTGAAATAGTCGGCAAGCAGTTCGGCAGGAGGCAAGATTTCTTCATCCTCTTTCGGGAACTTGCATAAGTCGAAGTTGCAATCGGTGGCGATAAGGTCTTCAACTGAATAGCAACGAGATTTCTCGTCACCATCAGCAATAATAATCTCCTTACGGTCGTTCCACCACTCACGGATTGGGTCGCAATGTTCCGACTTCATGGATTTTGTCTTGGAGAAATGCTTGTAACCCTCTGGCATATCCAAACGATAGAACCATGTTTCCTTTGTAGAATAGCCCTCTGGAGCACCCTCCGCACTGGTATTGTCGAAGAACAGGATGTTCGTGGCAATGGAAGTGTAGGGCGCAAAGATGCTGCCTGGCAAACGGATAATGGTATGCAAGTTGAAATCTCTAAGCAGCTTGGTCTTGATGGCTATCTTTGTGTTGTCCGCTCCAAACAGGAAACCGTCTGGGACAATGACCGCTGCACGACCATTCTTCTTCAAGCGATACATGATAAGCACCATGAAGAGGTCGGCAGTCTCGCTACTGCGCATATCAGAAGGGAAGTGTGACTTGACATCCGATTTCTCGTTACCACCGTATGGTGGGTTCATCAACACAACATCGAACTTGTCTCCGTCTGTATAGTTGAGTACATCTTTTGTAAGCGAGTTGTCGTGATATACCAATGGTGTATCAATGCCATGCAGCAACAGGTTTGTTACACATAACATATATGGGAACTGTTTCTTTTCTATGCCAAATACAGACTGATTGTACTCTTTGCGGTCTTCAGCAGTCTTTACCTTCTTGTCCAATTCACCCAACCAACTTGTGATGAAACCTCCTGTACCACAAGCGAAGTCTGCCATTTTCTCACCAATCTGCGGATTTACTATCTCTGCCATAAATTCGGTTAAGGCTCTTGGGGTGTAGAACTCACCAGAGGAACCTGCCGACTGCATTTCTTTGAGAATAGTCTCGTATATCTCACCGAAAGCATGACTTTCCTCATAGTCACCAAGGTTCAAACCGTCAATCACATTCAGCACTTGACGAAGTTGAACTCCGTCTTTCATATATTGGTTGGCATCCTCAAATGTGGTCTTTACAATCGCCTGACGAATAGGGGTAGTTGGTGTTACCTCTATGTTTTTGAGTTCCACAAACAATGTGTTGTTGACAAACGAAAGTAGCTCATCACCAGTCAAGGCATTACCGCTTCCATCGTCATGCGCCCAGTTGCGCCAACGGCATTCTTCTGGGATGATAGACTTGTAATCATCATCATCCAACTCCCAGTCATTCTCTTTCTCGTCATAGACTTTCAAGAACAGCATCCACGCCATTTGTTCTATGCGTTGCGCATCACCGTTGATACCGGCATCATTGCGCATTATATTGCGTACTCGTTTTACGAAATTTGATAAACTCATATTTTGTTTCTATTTTATGCTATATTATATATGTATTGTTCCAGTTCCTTTACGGCATCAAGATAGCCTTGCTTGCCACCAAAGAACTTCACGATGTTTGCCTTTGAGCCCAATTTGCGGAATGGGTCATTTTCAAGCACAGTAAGGCTTTCCAATTCTGACACACCTTCCTTGGTGTACTTATCCAACAAGGCTTCAAGCACAAGTCGTGCCTGTTCACCATATTTACTGAATATGTCTCGTTTCTTCACTTGTTCGGCACGTTCATGTCGTGTAAGTGTTTTCTTGCCGTAGGCTATATGGCAGATAAAATCGAAATCATCAACATCGTCCATATCTTGGTCATGCTTCAATGCAGCAAGGTCAATGCCACTTTCTTTAAGCATTTCAGCAATGTCTGACTTTTTCTTGGTCTCTTGCCACTTGGAAGTGAACGTGTCAATTGTTGCGTATGTGTCTATGATACTTTTCTTTGTATAGTCGGTAATGCTTTCCGTGCGAAGCAACTTACCATTTGTGTCATAGACAGAAACGACCTTGTTAATGACCTTTACTGTACAACCGTCCGAGTTGACTATTGGCTTAGGCTGTTTGGGCGGTTGTTGGCAAATACATGGTATCTGACCACATACGGGGCAGGGGTCTGGTGTCGGTTTGGGACACACGCATGGATTCTGTCCACATACAGGACAAATATACGGTTTAGGCGGATAATTTGGGTCTATCTCAATCGGTCCATCCCAATCAGGGTCAGCAAACAATCGTGTTACGTTGCGGAAGTCCATTACTGTGAAGTATGTCTTTCCTTCTTTCTCACGAAGACGAGTGCCCCGACCGATAATCTGCTTGAACTCTGTCATAGAGCCGATTTGTTGGTCAAGCACAATCAGTTTTGTCATTTTGCAATCAACACCTGTTGAAAGCAACTTACTTGTAGTTGCTATGACAGGATATTTCTCAGCAACAGAAATGAAATAATCCAACTTGCCTTTTCCGTATTCGTCACTACCAGTTATACGAACCACATAGTCGGGATTTTTCTTGCACATGTCAGCATTGGCATTAGCCAAAGCCATACGCATACGTTCCGCATGAGTTTCATCAGCACAGAACACTATAGTCTTAGCCATGCGATCTGTACTTTTCAGATAGTTGGTTATCTCTTGCGCAACTTCCCTTATACGGTCTTCTATAACAATGTTATAATCATAGTCGCTGTTGTTATAAATGCGGTCTTCTATCTCGTTGCCGTATATATCCTTTTGTCCCTTTGTAGGTCTCCACTCATCGCCAATATTGGTTGTAATGTTGATAACCTTGAAAGGAGCAAGGAAGCCGTCCTCAATTCCGTTTTTAAGACTGTAAGTATAGACTGGTTCACCAAAGTAGCCAATACTTGACTGATATTTTGTTTCTTTAGGTGTGGCAGTCATACCTATATGAGTAGCCGAAGAAAAGTATTCAAGGATGTTTCGCCAGTTGCTATCATCCTTTGCGCTACCTCTATGACACTCATCAACGATAACAAGGTCAAAATAGTCTGGATTAGGAAACAGCTCCTTATAGTTTTTGGCATCATTCTGTCCAATCAACTGTTGATAGAGTGCAAAGAACACTTGATAAGAGCCCAGTTCTTCCAAGTGGTTCTTGTCTTTTGAGTAGTCTATCTTGTGTGTCACCTTTTCTAATGGCTTGAAGTCCTGCTGTATGGATTGGTCAACCAATATGTTTCGGTCTGCAAGATACAACACTTTCTTCTTCAAACCACTTTTAAGCAAACGCCATACAATCTGAAATGCAGTATATGTCTTGCCTGTGCCAGTTGCCATGACAAGGAGCACACGGTTTTGTCCTTTGGCAATGGCACCAACTGTGCGATTTACTGCATTGCGCTGATAATATCGTGGCGGAAATATATTCTGACCAGTGCAAAAAGGCTGCTCTATGATAGCCAGCTCTTGTTCGTTAAGTCCGTTTCCATCGTTAGCCTCATTTTTATATCTTTCGACAAGTTCGTCTTTTGTTGGAAATTCGTCCATAGCAAAAGTACGTTCCTTGCCTGTCAAGAAGTCATGTTCGGCAAAACCTTCACCATTTGAACTGTATGCAAACTTCACATCAAGCATTTGGGCATAGGTCATGGCTTGTTGCAATCCATGAGAAACAGAATGATTGGCATCCTTTGCTTCTACAATAGCAATGGGTGTTGCCTTATTTGCATAAAGTACATAGTCGGCAAACTTCGGTTTCTCTCTATGCACAAGATTACCATGAAGGCTAATTTTACCGTCAGTAAATTTAACCTTCTGTTCCATGAATATACTATCCTTTGACCATCCCTTGCTTGTGATGGCTTCGTTGATATAGCGGAACTTGATGTCCTCTTCTGTAAGTTCTTTGCTTATGCCCATGTTCAAATAACGTTTTATTATCGGAAGTTATTTTGTCCAGTTCTAAAAATCCAGCATTTGGTGTTTTTACTCTCGCTCGTCCTCGTCTGTTATCAAGTCCTTCAAATCGACTTGTAGAATTTTGGATATTTCAAGCAATGTTTCCAAATCTGGCTGGTATTTATTCCTGGCGTAGCAGTTTACTGTACTAAAGCTCTTCCCAAGCTGTTTTGCAAGCCATGTCTGAGAGATGCCTTTTTCTTCCAACGTGTCTTTTATTCTGTTCAGTTTCATATTTTCACCGAATTTTACTGCAAATATACATTAAATTTTGCGATAATAATTCGTCGTGTGGCTCTAATAGGTAAAAATATAACGATATTTCACACTTTCGCACCCATTTGATACGAAATAAGGGAATAAAGAGATTTTATCCTCCTTACTCCCTTTCTTTTCTTCCCTAATTTCCAAATACTTTTTCCACTCGCTTGACGGCATCCGCTCTCATCTGCATGGCTACGGAAGCATAAATCTGTGTTGTCTTAACACTTTTATGACCCAATAGTTTGCTCACAGTCAAGATGTCACATCCTGCGAGGATAGCCAATGTTCCAAAAGTGTGCCGACTTGTGTGAAATCCGAGAACCTTTGTAATGCCAGCTCGTTTTGCCATGTGCTTCAAGGCTCTGTCACAGTTGCAGATTTGCGGTGTGTTAAACACAAGGTTATCTTCACTTTTATCTTCCTTGTCGGGCAACCATTCCAATGCCTTTTTGCCTAATGGTATCAGAATGGGATGCTTGGTTTTCTGCATACGAGGCAGATAGATTGCCAATCCCGCATCAGTTTGGCGAATATCCTTCCATTTTAAGTTGGATATGTCGCTATGTCTTAAACCTGTAAAGCAACAGAACATATAACATTGCTTGGTTGCAGGACTGCCTGTTTCTACGGAAGCCAATGACATGACCTCTTCTTTTGTCAATGCAACGATATTACTCTCTGCCTTGCTGACCCTTTCCCTTATATCCAATGAAGCAAAAGGATTTGCACTTATCAGACCGTTTCTGACCGCCTTGTTCAATATGGTGTTGAGTGTGGTCTGCATTTGGTGCATGGTGGACTGTGCCAACTTCTGAGGGTTGCTTGGAGACTTTGGCGAAACATAGATGTCCCTCATATAGTTCAAGAAGCCCATATATACGTTTTTATTGAAGTCTATCAATCGTATGCCACTTTTATGGCTGTATTTCATATATTGGTGCATGATGGCTATCAGCTTCCATACATTCTTGATGTAGTTCTGAGAATACGCATGGCTGTCAATCAATCCCTTGTGATAATCAAGCAGCCATTCTGAGAAAACAGGCGATGCCTTTCTTAATGCCGTTTCATCTGGAGACTTTGCCTCCTTACGAATACCAAGGAGTCTTTCTGCCTTTATAGCGACCGCCTTTTTCATGGCGTTCTTGTTCTCTCGCTTTGCGTCTTCGTTTACCTCTGGAACAAGGTACAAATGCAATGACTCATATTCCCTTTTACCATTCTCATAGCAGTCAAGGTATAGCGACTGACTGCCATTTTTTAACACTCTTGTTCTTATCTCTATACTCATTTTCAGTTACCTTTTTTATTAGTGCTAATCAAATAGATTATCAACCTTGTTGACCGCCTCCACTTTTTTCTCGTCCACAATCTTGCTGTATATCTGTGTTGTAGAGACATTGCTATGCCCCAATAATTTGCTTGTTGTATAGATGTCAACTCCAAGTGTCAGCATCATCGTGGCGAAGGTGTGCCGTGAGCAGTGAAACGAGATGTGCTTTTTAATATCAGCATTTTGCATCCATTTACGAATGTCGTGACATACCGTTGGAGTGCCTGGCAAAGTGAATATCGGCTCGTTAGGGTCTTCTTTTTCATTAAGGCAGTTCAGAGCCTCTTTTGATAATGGCACATTGACAAGTTTGTTTGTCTTCTCCATGATTGTGCGGACAAACTTTGTCTTTCCGTCAGATGCGAGAAACACCTTGTTCCATGTGAGCGCACGTACATCACCCAAGCGCAATCCTGCAAAGCAAGAGAAGATAAATGCCTTTTTTACTTCCGTGTTGGCGCAGTCCGCTTTCATAATGGCTTTCAACTCGTCAATGGTCAGATATTCTCTTACGCTTTCGGCTGGCTGGTGCTTCTCCTTGGCATCCAACAGTTTCATTGGATTGCTTGCTATGATACCCTCACGCACTGCCTTATTCAACGCTCCATTGAATACCGCTTGATGATGATGTGCGCAACCTTGACTGATTACAGCTGTAGCGTCTTTCTTCACTCCATGATGTGCCGTTTTCAAAAACTTCACGAAGCCACGGCAGAAATCAACATCTATTTCTGACAAACAGATATTGATGTCGCCAGTCGTGGCAAGGTACTGTTCTATCTTGTGGCGCATCTCCTTTCTTCCTTTCAGTGTGGATTTGGCAAAGTTGCCGTCCGACTGCTCATATTTGCAGAGCCAAGTCAGCAGTGGCATATTCTCCTGCTTGATTTTCTCCCATTGTTTGATGCCACGGTTCTGCAACCCCAATATTCTTTCTGACTTCACCTTGTTTGCCACTTGCATAGCGTGCCTGTTCTGGTCTTTTGAAATCGGGTCTTTCTCTGGAACGAGGTAGAGCGACAGCGACTCGTATTTTCTGACACCATCTGAATAAATGTCGAGATAGAGGCTGATATTTCCATTCTTCAACTTGCGCTGACGAATGCGAACAGGCTCTTTGGGTTTTGATACTTTCTTTTGTCTTCCCATGCTGTTATATGCTTTTATTTGTTTCTATTTTATGCCCCCATTCGGGTTTCTCTGAGGTCAAAGTTATAAAGATTATTTTGTTTCGCGTAACAAACGTGCAACAAAAATGCACCAAAAATAGATTTTTAACAGTCAAGGAAATAAAAGAAATCAAATCAAAGAAGTATCTGTGTATCAATGGGATAACGTATGTTTTCTTTGATTTATTACGACTTTGTTTTACGCCATAATATCCTCTACTTCGTAGGCTTCTATGTTCTCCTTCTCTTTGATATTGTGTTGAGCGTACAGGTAGAAAACCTGACGGCTATTACACAGAGTGAAGGTTCTGCATCAGCCTATATTCAGAACGCCTTTATGACCTGCGGCTATCTGTTGGCAGCTTCAGTGGTAGCCTTGAAGTGTCTCAACCTCGTTCCAGACCTGGCAGCCTGGATGATACCGGAAGGCGATACAGCATTCTCAACCCGTAACTTCGGTGAGGGTGTTTCCTCAGAGGTGAAGAGAGGCGCATCATCCGTTATGAAATTTTAAAATCGTATAGATATGGCAGTATTAAAGAATGTAGAGAATAAAATCAAACTCGTGATGGTAGTGAGCAGCCTATTTCTGATAGGCTGCATCATCGTGAGTTTAGGAAGTTTCTTCATCGCAAAGGGCATGGTTGACGATGCCCATAAGAAAGTGTATGTGTTGGACGGCAACGTTCCAATCCTGGTGAAACAAACCACGATGGATGAAACCTTTGACGTAGAGGCAAAAAGTGATATAGAAATGTTCCACCAGTTTTTCTTCACTCTCGCACCGGATGACAAGTATATCCAATATACGATGCGCAAGGCAATGTATCTCGTTGACGAGACCGGTCTGGCACAGTATAATGCCTTGAAAGAAAAGGGCTTCTATAACAACATCATCGGTACGAGCACCATCTGTAGCATCTATTGTGACAGCATCAAGCTGAATACCGACTCCCTCAACTTCGTCTACTACGGCAGACAGCGAATAGAGCGCAGAACCAGCATCCTGATGCGCCAGCTTGTAACGGCAGGAAACTTGAAGCGTGTTCCTCGAACCGAGAACAATCCTCATGGAATCCTCATCACCAACTGGAGAACCTTGAAAAACAAGGATCTGGAAGAAACCAAGAAGTCAGATTATTAATTCATACACCTATATAATATGGATATAAAGAAAATAATTGCAGGAGAACAAATGCCGGATAAGAATGATCCTCGTTATAAGGAGCAATATGAGCGAGAGGTGGAAGCCGGCAGAAAATTTGCCAACAAGACCAAACTCACGCTCCTGGTAATGAAAATACAATCCTGGGCAAATGTCCATCGGGTAGGATTTCTGGTGATTGTCTTCGGATTTGTCATCAGTCTTTTTGCCCTTAACATTATCAACATGATTAGATATTATAAGGCAAGCCAGAACGTACCACACCGTACAGCTGTAGAGCAGGTGGACCAGGCTTTGCGCCAGCAGTGTGAACTTAAAAAAGCGAGATAAATATGAATATAAAGAAAATAATTGCAGGAGAACAAATGCCGGATAAGAATGATCCTCGTTATAAGGAGCAATATGAGCGAGAGGTGGAAGCCGGCAGAAAATTTGCCAACAAGACCAAACTCACGCTCCTGGTAATGAAAATACAATCCTGGGCAAATGTCCATCGGGTAGGATTTCTGGTGATTGTCTTCGGATTTGTCATCAGTCTTTTTGCCCTTAACATTATCAACATGATTAGATATTATAAGGCAAGCCAGAACGTACCACACCGTACAGCTGTAGAGCAGGTGGACCAGGCTTTGCGCCAACAGCGTGAACTTAAAAAAGCGAGATAACTATGGATATAAAGAAAATTAACTTTAAACAGCCCAAGTATCTGTTGCCGGCAATTATCTATCTGCCACTTCTGTTTGTTGGTTATTTCATCATTGACATGTTCAACGTTGAAGTCTCTGATGCTACCAACAAGAAGTTGAAGACAACGGATTATCTGTCGAGTGAATTGCCGGAGGCATATACCGACAGCATTCTGGGAGACAAGATGGACAATACCGAAGATCAGTTTGGTAGAATCTCAGACCTTTCCGGAGTGCAGAATGTGGAGAACGATAATGACTCTGTCAATCAGAAAAAGGATTTTGAGTCAAAGTACAGCGAGGATGAAGCCAGGAAGGTTCGCATGCAGCAAGCCGAGGAAAAGCGAAAGCTTGCAGAAATGCAGGAACGTGTGAGAGCCAACCGCAGCAATAACAACAAGGATGATTTCGTAGATCCTCTGAAAGATTCTGAGATTGCTTCTGCCCAACGTCGGAGAAGACAGAGAAGTTGGGAAGAGATGAATAAGACCCTCTCTGGAAGCGACAGCTATATGGCAAGCAATGACGAATCTGTCTCAGAAGGTGGATCCCATGAAAATGGCAACACTGCCAGTGGAACTCCTTCTACAGGAAGTACAGCCTCTTATAACAGCCATTCAGATAACGCTTCTTATGGCAACAGCAGAACCGCTGACAGTGAAGACGAGCCGGAAAAGGTAGTGAAGAAGACCAAACAGGTATCAGAATACTTTAATACTTTAGGTGCAGCCGACGGCAAGAACAAACTCATTTCAGCCATCATTGATGAAGAGGTGAAAGCTGTAGATGGTAGCAGGGTGAGACTCCGTCTGCTGGACGATATAGAGATTGGAGACGAAACCATCAGAAAGGGAACCTATCTATATGCCACCATGAGCGGCTTCGGCAAACAACGTGTACAGGGCAAGGTAGAAAGCATCTTCTTTGATGAAGACATCATCAAGGTAAGTCTAAGTATCTATGATACAGATGGTATGCAAGGCTTGTATGTTCCACTGAGCAGTTTCAGGGAAACCACCAAGGATATAGCCAGTTCAGCCATGCAGGGCGGTTCTATGCTTGACAACTCAACCACGTCATCTTCCGGTATTCGCAGCTGGGCAAGCCAGGCTGCCCAGAATGCCACCCAGAAGGTTATGAACGCCTTCGGTACAGCCGTGAAGAAGAATAAGGTACGTTTGAAGTATGGCACTAAGGTTTATCTTGTTGATGAAAGCCAGAAAGACAAACAGAAAAGAAAGTAAAACAAAAAGAAAGTAACAATATGAAGAATATAAAAAAGAGAGCCTTTACACTGTTTATCATGTGTTTGGGTGTAGCTTTAGGAACATTTGCCCAAAAGGGCTTCAATAATATGGAACAGCTCACCATCAATGAGCATGTTTCCACTGTTATCACAGCATCAGAACCCATCCGTCTGGTAGATATCTCTACTGACAGTATTGTGGGCGATAAGCCTTTGGATAATGTCATCCGTCTCAAACCGGCTACAGGTAATCATAAGGATGGCGAAGTGATGGGTATCGTTACCATTATCACGGAGCGTTACAGAGTACAGTATGCCCTACTCTATACCAGCAGGATAGAAGAGGCGGTTACCGATAAGGAAGTGGAGCTTATCGAGCGCAATGCCTTCCATAATCCCGATGTAAGTATGTCAACGGTAGATATGGTAAGCTATGCCATGAAGGTATGGCAAAGTCCTGCCAAGTACAGAAGTACCTTCACCACCCACAACAAGATGACCATGCGACTGAACAACATCTATGTGGTAGGAGAATATTTCTTCATCGACTTCTCGGTATCAAACAAGACCAATCTTCCTTTCGATATAGATGAGTTAAGAGTGAAGCTTCAGGACAAGAAACAGCAGAAGGCAACCAACGTACAGACCATCGAGCTGAAACCTGCCCTGGTACTGGACCGTTCTGTAAGGTTCAAGAGCGGCTATCGGAACATCATCGTTCTGAAGAAGATGACCTTCCCTAACGATAAGGTGCTCACCATTGAGTTGTCGGAAAAGCAGATTTCCGGACGAACCATTTCCATGAACCTCGACTACGAGGATGTGTTGGCAGCAGATGCCTTCGATACACTTCTCCTCAGAGAACAATAAAGCAAAGAATATATGAAAAAGATACTATCTGTTATGTTCGCCCTGTTCTCGGCAACAGCAATGTATGCCCAGAGTCATGGCAACCATTTGATGTTAGGTGTCGGTGGCAGCTACCCCCAGGGGGTAGAAAACACCCTCTCCTACGAACATGAAACCGACTATCACAATGCCTGGGAGTATTTCGGAACCATGTATCTGAAATATAAGAAAGACGAGGAAGCCGGACATATTACCAGTGATTCCTTCTGGCGCAACTACCGTGCGTGGACAGTGGGCTTTGCCTACAAGCCATGCGTGAACAGAGGCAGGAACCATCATGGAAACGTAAGAGTAGGTGTCAGCTGTGGTAGTGACCTCGACAAGGTAATTACCGCCGGTCACATCGGCTATGAGCACACCTATAACCTCTATAATGGTTGGAGTGTGTTCTTTCAGGTGAAGGAAGATATTGTCATAAGAGGCGAAGATACCTTCAGAACAGGTGCAGCCTTCGGTGTAAAAATCCCATTATAAAAAGTAATCATTATGAAATCAGTAATAAAAGGTATCACTCATCCGGTTCTGAGCATGATGCTGATGATAGCCATCACAATTTTCAGCACCTCGTGTGACAATCACGAACCCATAGACAGAGATATTCATATAGGCTATGTTCTCTGTAACGACCATAGCTGCATGGACACGGCTTCTTATTTCAACCAGACAAAAAGAAAGGCAGTAGGCGTTGTCTTTGCCGAGAAAACAGATGACCACCCTGCTCTAGCAGTCATGTTTGATGAACTCAATGAGGTATTCTGTGATTCCGTGGGTATGGTAAATGGAACCAGTACAGATATAACATCATTCTGTGGTTTCAAGAATACCGTAGCCATGTATAACAGCTACAGCGCAGAAACCGGCAAGGGTTCTCCTTTAGCCATGGAAATGATTAACTTTCATGCTAATGGTCAGAGCGACTACCTTCCCAGTGTAGCCGAACAGCGTTTACTTGCATCCTCATCGAGAGTTATCAATCCAGTTTTGGAAAGACTTGGTGGCACACCTATAGCCTTGGAAGGAGACTGCTGGTATTGGACATCAACGGAAGTAGAGGATAATCCGGGAGTTCAAGCCTGGCTCTGTGCCACAGATAATGGTAGGTTTCTCGCTACCCAAAAAACACAGCGACATAAAGCCAGAGCTATCGTAGAGATATATGATCCTGAGTAAACAACTTAAAAATATAGAATTATGGCAACTTGGTCAGTATTATGTAAATCCCTTCTTAAAAATGCCGTAGAAGGCGGTAAAGCTGCAGCTCCTCATATTATGACGTTTTCCAAAATGGCATTTCCTTACGTTAAAAGTGGTGTTAAAGCCGTTGGCTCTGCCACTAAAAGTGGAGTAAAATTTGCAGCAGAGCATCCCAAATCAGCAGCAGTAATGACCGCAGTAGCTCTTCCTGTTGTTGGTTATAAGAAAGGGCTTTTGACTTTTGCAAAGGAAAAAGCATTAGGAGAAGAAAACACCAACAAGGGACTTGTTGGTTCAGCCTCCACCCTTCTTCTCGGGAGTCATAAAGATGCTTATGGTAATGAAAAATCTGTAAGTGAAAAAACCGTTGACACTCTTTTAGGTGAAGGCGCATATTCCTCTCTTAAAACCGGAGTTGGCAACGTAGGTGCTGAAGGTGCAGATGTATATTATCGTCTGAAGGACACGATAGGCAACGTAGGTGCTGAAGGTGCAGATGTCTATCATCAATTAAAAGGCACGCTCGGTAATATAGGTTCTGAAGCCGGTAGTCTCTATTACGATGGAAAGGAATATGTAGGTGGTATGTTCAACGGCAATGGAATGGTCAACCATGGTAATGGCTATTACGATCCAACCACAGCCCAATATCCTAGCATGTCAGCAGTACAGGGCATACAGGGACAGGCAGGAATGGGCGGTGGTTTGATGAATAACCTCAACTCAGCCCTTTCGAATGTTACTGGTGGTAATATCAGTAAGATGAACCTTGCCAGTTTGCTGTTGGCATCCTATATGATGTTCGGACGTTTCGGATGGTTTAGCAAGATAACAGGTCTAGCCTTGGGCGGTATGACCATGAAAAATGTGAACCAGCGTTCTGTTCAAGTTCCACAGCAGATGAATCTTCCAATGCAAGCAGCTGTAGCCCCTCAGGTAGCAGCAACACCTGCCACAGAAGAAGACCATTCCATGACCGTTCATCGTAGACGTTAATGAATTTCTCATAAACCCATGAGGTGAGGAGCTATTCTCACCTCTTAAAAACAATAAGTATGAAACAAAATTATAAAGATATGCTTCTGGAAAGTGCCAGTGGTTATATGATGCCTTTCCCTCTGGAAGAAAAAGACAACATACAGGCTACCCTAGCCTTTGGCGAACAGAATCATCCCTTGACAGGAGAAAAGTTTTTCCACAAAGGAATTGATTTTCCTGCTAGTGATAAACCTCTCTATGCCATTGCCACAGGTGTCATCATCGGTGCCGGACAAGATGCGGTTTACGACAACTACATTGTAGCCAAATATGGCAAGTATGAAGTAACCTATGGTCACATAGCAGAAGCCTATACCCCCTATGGAACCCAGGTTGTTGCCGGTCAGGAAATCGCAAAGAGCGGACGATTTCTTCATATAGGAGTACGCTTTGATGGTATAGATATCGATCCTGCCGAGTTTCTAAGTATGATTTGGGCTAACATCGAACAGTTGGCAGCCATGGGAATCAGTCAATTGCCATCCATGGAAACACTGGGAGACAAGAAAATAGAAAACAGTTTTGAACAAGACAAAGATGCCCTATTAATGATGATGCTCCGATGGCTTCCAAGCTACTGGAATGACCTCGTGAGCGGAGCATATACCTCTTCCCAAAGGGCAGATTTGTCTTTACGTAACATATTCCGTCAGGCAGCCGAGAAGAATTACTTTTTTGAAAGCATGCCTTCAATAGGTAATCCCCTCGGACTCTCCGGAAGAAGCAGCATCCTTGCCGGTAAGGTGCAGGATGTCTTAATAGATGATTTCCTCAGCTATATGGCGTTAAAACATAACATCTATCTTCCTACCTGGGATGAAACTCAAAAAAAAAAACTTTTTGATGAAATTGCCGACGACGGAAAAACCATAGACCCTCTGCTTGATTTACAGATTGACGTACAGAGTTATGATATAGACAGGGAAGTTTCTGTGTATTTTGACAATTCTGGTACGAGATGCTGGACGAAAGCCTGGTTTAATGGTAGAGAAAAGGGAGAGAAGGCTATTGAGATTACACGCCAGTTAGCTTTAAAGTTCATTTCAGACCAGATAGGTTTGAATGAATGGCTTTCCCGATACTATCCGAAACAGATGTCTGTTTACTATAAAGCCATAGAACAGGCTCGTCAGCAGATTTTAGGTTTTTAAAAACAGAATTATGGCAAAAGAAAATAACTATCAAACCTTCTCCCAGATTGACTATTGCATCAGCCAGTATTACAGCAAATACATGGCTTCCACTCTGGTTCAAGAGAAAAAGAGAATAGAAAAGAACCAGACAAAGGAGTTCATGGATGCCATAGACAAGGAGGACAACCGTTCCATTTGGGCACAGGCTGTTGACAGCAGACACGGAGTAACCCCTGCTTATCGTGCCAAAAAGCAAGTAGATGCCAATGGCAAATGGAATAAGATGTCTACAGACGATCTCATTGAAAGATGCAATCTGAGATGGAACAAAGACAAGAGATTACAGAATGACTACAGTACATTCGTCTATGCTTTTTACGAGAATCTTGTGGTACAGAATGGCGGTAAGGAGTCCAAGAAACTCTTTGAATATGCCCAGTCGTATGTGATGCACCGCTTTGAGATGCTTATGGTAGAGCAGCTGGCTAGAGAAAAGGTGCCAAAAAATACCGCAAGTTACATAGCGAGAAAAACATTCTCAGACAGCCTGATAGCCTTCGTAATGCCTACCTGTGGATTAAAGAAGGGTGAATACGGCGAGAAGGTAGAAAATAAGGCAGAGGCGATATACGATCCTTCTGCCTTATCTAAGGCTACAGGTTTTCTCGGTGCAAGCCTTATAGACACTGCTATTTTGGGCGGTTTCGGTGGCGTTGCTTCCGGAAGTACGAAGGCTATAGCAAAAGCAGGAATTGGTGTTGGTTCAGATTTCGGTATCAGAGAATTTATCGGTCACAAGTCATCCAAAGACTGGTCAAAAGAAGAATATGCCAAGGAGAACAGTAAAGAAGTCTTTGGTGATGCAGATGCATTACAGAAGATACAGACTGGTTCTGCAAAGTATCGTAAGAGCGGTACTGAGTTCATCGATAACATCAACAGTGTCTTAAGCAGAAAAATCAAGGTGGCTCCACTCTCGGTAAGTGACTCAGCCAAGAAAGCCAGCAATGCCCTGCTGGTTCAGCATAAGGGTAATTCTGCAAAGCTACTCAATACCATCAAGACTAATTTCTCCAAACAATGCATCGCCTACAAGGGTAACACTGAAATTCCCCGATGGATGTTGACTAAAACAGCTAAACAGAACAGAGCATTTGCAGCCACGTTCCATTCCCTTGCGATAGAAATGTCAAAGCAGGAGAAGGACTGGATCAAATGCGGTGGCAAAAAGATGTCTTTGAAAGAAGTAAGCCAACGAGCCTATGACTACGCTAGAGCTGCTGACTATCTTGATAAGCATACCCCTCATCAGTTCCGAAAAGCAGCATCGGCAAAAGGGAAAGACCAGTGGGATGTAGAAATGGAAAAGTTGAATGCTTCCATCAATGGTACAGTTCCAGAAAAGAAACACCGGCATTCATCCTCTCCTACTCCTACTCGTTCTTCAGTAAGTAGTACACGGCTTCCTTATGCTCAACAAAGCACACCAGCTTCGTCACAAACTATTCAGACGCAACAGACACAATCCACTCAGCAAATCTTGCAGACAGGTAATAATAGTCAGCAATTTGCAGGATGGGGAAACACCCTGGAACAGATGGGACTGAACGATTTCAGTATTGTATCGAAGAATCTCGGTTATGTTTTTGCCATGCTTCCTGATATGCTTATCGGTATGTTTACTGGTAAAAACCCTAACATGAAGATGCAGGATAACCTGATGCCATTGGCTGCTATCGTAGGCGGTATGTTTATCAGAAACCCTCTGATAAAGATGCTGCTGATAGGTTTTGGTGGTGTCAACATCCTTAATAATGCCGGTCATGCATCCCTTAAGGAAGGTTTAAGTAGAAGCAGTTCGACTCTTAAAATGTATAAAAAATACGAAGATGAGAAGTTGAACCCACGTATTACAGATGTCACAATGAAAGGCGGTTCTATGATAGCAACCATTGATGGAAGCCCTTGCGTCATCAATATTTCAAACAGTGCTGCAGATGCCTATCAAAAAGGTGTAATACCACTAAATACCCTGGCAAATGCAGTACTGAAAAAGTATGATGAGAATCAGTCTTTGGCATCCCACAAGTACGAACAGATTAACAGACAGGAAAATTCCGTTCCACAACAAATAGGTATTAAATAGTAGTAAAATGCCAACTTAAAGAGTTGATTGTTCCTCCCGGTTCGTGAGAATCGGGAGGATTTTGTTAACTGTTAGAAAACACAAAACCTTGATACATCACGTACCAAGGGTTGAACTTAAAATAATATATCAAAACTATCAACGATTTTCAGATACTCTTATTCTTCCTTTATCTTCCAATCGCTGATAGTCCGCTGGGTACTATCATAATTTACACCCACTTTATACAATCGCTTGCCATCAGCGGAATATGGAATGAGATAACCCTTGTCATCAATCTGCTTCAAGGCTTCCTCGGCAGAGCCATCGTATTTCAATTCGAACACATAGATGGCTTCAGGCAGATGGAGCACGGCATCAGCCCTGCCTATGGCACTATCCTCCTCCACTTTGATAAGGGCACCCATCAGGTTGAATATCAGATAGAAGACGGTCTGAAAATCACGTTCATTCTTATTGCTTAAACGGTTTGAGATACTGGAGAGATAGGCCTTCAGGCGGACCATTGCCTGTTCTATTTCTCCTTCATAAACCAGTTCCACAAATTCATTCACCAGTCCGTTATTATCTACAGAAACCGGCGAAAGATAATTGGGCGCAAGACTCTTCAGCATACCAATCTTCACCTCCTGGTTAGGATAGCCCAGTTTATAACTCTTGGTAAACGGTTTGTATTGCTTGATGGTAAGATAACCACTCTGATAGAGCAGAGGCAAAGCAGAGGTCATCTGCTCGGGCGACACATCAAAATCGTCAACACTCACGCTCTTCTGTTCGATGTTAGTCACATTTACATGATACTTCTGCAAACTCTTAATGAGATAGCTTGGCGTACCGGAGCTAAACCAATAGGCGCCAATCTTCTGCCCCGACAAAGCCCTTATCAGGCTAAACGGATTAAACACATCTTCAGAATGTTCACTGAAATGATAGCCATCATAATATTGGCGCAATTCTTCTAGACATTCCTCGTAAGATACACCTAAAGCCTCCCCCAATGCTTCCACATCAGGTTTCATAGCTGTGGTCAGTTCTGTTTTGCTGATACCACAGATTGCGGAGTACTGGTCAAGCATGCTGATATTGTCGAGGTTGTTGAGTTCGCTGAAGATGCTGAGCTGTGAAAACTTAGTAATTCCCGTGATGAAAATGAACTCCAGATATGGGTCGAGTTTTTTTAAAGGACTATAGAAGTTCTGCATGATAAGACGCAACTGCTTGAGTTCATCCTTCTCATGCACCACATCCAGCAATGGGGCATCATATTCATCAATGATAACTACCACCTTTTCGCCAGTCTGCTTGTAAGCTCGCCTTACGACTCCATCCAATCTTTCGTTAGGATATTTTTCACCTTCACCTTTACCATAAAGCTCTTCATAGGGTAAAAGCTGCAGATTCAGATAACTGTTCAAGGCATCAGCATCAAAGTGCTTGGCACCGCTCAGGTCGAAATGTAACACAGGATGCTTCACCCAATCTTTCTCATAATCAGCAATGGCCAATCCCTCGAAAAGTTCCTTTCTTCCCTCAAAATAAGCCTGAAGGGTAGAGGCAAAGAGCGACTTTCCGAATCGCCTTGGACGACTCAGAAATATATACGACATTTTCTTTTCCCTGAAATCCACAATGTATTGGGTCTTATCTATATAGAGATAGCCATTCTCGCGGATTTTTTCAAAGGTCTGTATTCCTACAGGATATTTATTTACTATTTTTGCCATATTCTACGCACTTTACGTTTTGCGCTGCTAAGGTACGAAGAAAATCTGAATATACCAAGTTTTCTCCCTATTTTTTCCTGCAACATTCCCGTTGCAAGTAAAATCATAGCTTTTATTCGTATCTTTTTTGTAATTATATGGAAGGCTTTTGGGTCTTCAGCCCGTTCTTGAACCACATGTGAAAGTTCAAGACTTAACACTTTCTTTTGAATTTAGACGAAAGGAGTCAGATACTTACGCAGTGCAAAGATACGAATAATATTGAAAATACGCAAATTTATATTGCAAAATCCTTTAAAAATACGCAAATTTGGAAGTTTGAGCTGTAGCAGCTCCCCCAAGTGGACTGTTTTGCAATTGTTAATTTCAAAGGTATATCGCAAAAGCACCTCTTCAATGAAAAAAAATCAGTTACTTTGCCCTATCATTTTAATCATTATTCAAAATATTATGACAAGAGAAGAGTTAAATGCTGAAAAAAAGGAAAGGGCTGAAGCCAGAATCAATTCAGCTCTCCAAACATTTGCTGATATGATAATCGCCAGAATGGAGACTATTGAAGCGAGCAACTGGAAGAAAGGCTGGACTGATGGTGAAGCGATGATAGGACTACCTCAGAATGTTACAGGAAGAGTGTATACTGGCAGTAATGCTTTTTTGTGTCAGCTTCACACAATGAAAAAGAACTATAAGGTTCCTGTCTATTTTACCCATAAACAGATCAGAGATTTGGGAGCTCATCCGAAGAAAGGTGAGAAGAGTATACCAATTTTCAAGTGGGGACTCAGTATTTACAATCGTGAAAACGGCAAGAAAGCCACTTTGAAGGAATACGACAGCCTCCCAAAAGAAGAGCGGGATGAAAAATATAAGGTTATTCCTTATCTTAAAATCTTTAAAGAGTGGAATATTGACCAAACCAATCTGGAAGAGGTGAATAAGGAGAAATACGATGTCCTGCTTTCCAAGTTTGAGACCAAAGAGATCAAGGACGATAAAGGTATGTACTGTAATGCCGCTATCGACCAGATGCTGGCTTCCCAATCCTGGGTCTGCCACGTGGAATATAACCAACAGAACCCTAGTGCTCTTTATAACAAGAGCAAGGACTTGATTATAGTTCCTCGCAAAGACCAGTTTAAGATCAGTGATACGCCAGAAGAAATCTATAAGGATGGTGAAGAGTACTACTCCTCCCTTATTCATGAGATGGCACATTCCACCGGTCATGAAAGCCGTTTGAACCGCTTAAATCCAGACGGAAAATTTGGCGGTTCGGAATATGCAAAGGAAGAGCTGGTAGCCGAACTTACGGCAGCCATGGTAGGCAGTGCCCTGGGCTTTGACAGCAGAATCCGAGATAACAACACCGCCTACATTAAGAGTTGGATGAGTGCTCTGAAAAAGGAACCGAAGTTTCTCCTGTCAGTCATGTCCGATGTCAACAAGGCTTCTGCTATGGTAATCGAGCACATTGACGAACAGCGCGTGAAACTGGGAGAAAAGGCTTTACTTGAAGGTAACTTAGACGGCGAGGAAGAGCGTGAAAAGAATGAAAAGGAGATGGAGAACCTTTCCAATGAGAATCAAGAGAATGCTCAGTTAGGCAATACACAGGCTTTTGCACCTTCGCAAGTTGAAACCGCCCAAAATACAGAGGCGGAACCAACAGAAGAACAGGAGGAAGTAGAGTTGAGCCAACAGGAAAATTCCGAAGCCGAAGTAAAGGAATCAGCTATAAATGAAAATCCTGTATTTTCTGAAGAGGACACTCTTTCCGGTAAGAAATACTTCACCATCCTGATGAACAGCTTCACCGATGGCGAGCATGAAGGTCATTCAGCCTTAGAAATCAAAAGTATTTCCGAGCTAAGAGATTACTTTAAGGATAATTCTTACGTTAACAAGTGGATGAATAGCGTCAGCAATCGAGAAATCATCGAAGCTGGAGCAGACAGACTTCCCAACATTCGGTATCCTCATCAGGAAGGCAGAACAATCCACGACATGAACAAAGCCTACAATCATCTCATTTCTCAATATGCAGCAGTCAAGTCAATGCGTACCAAGTTGCTATTCAGTACTGCTATTGCAAACAAAAAGGAAGAAATAGACATTCTAGATCATAGAATCAAGCAAATTGCTCATCGTGTAGAACAGGCGCAAGCCATCATCTATGACTATCAAGCCAACATAAGCAGAGCTTATGGTAACAGATACTTTGAAGATGAGCATAAGTTTATTCCTAGAGCAGAATACACTGCCAGTATCTCGCAGGAGCAAGCAGTAACTTCTGAAAGACCAATTGAAGAGAGCTACCATTACTCTTTTGCCCGATTCGAGTCTTCTGAGCGTACCAAGGCATTTGACAATCACCGTGAAAACGGTGAAAATGAAGAACTGCTTCATCTGGCAGAAATCATGGATGTGAACAACCTCATTGAATTGAATAAAGTGCGAAAGAATGCACCAAAAACTTCTGAGGACAAAGTTCTTGTTGAAAACAATTCTTACGCTGTAACCTATAATCAGCAGAATAGTACATACGATCTTTTGCGCAAAATTGAAAAGGAAAAGGTTCTGGAACTGATTGGCGACATCAACGACAACGATGAAATCAAAGCATCTTCTGATGACGTGCAGAAGTTGGCTTACGAGGATGCAGCACAGCAGATGGCAGAGTTTGCAGAGCATGAGCCACGTTTTCTGACCATGCCAAACAGAGAAGTACTAGACTTTCAGTATAACGAAGAAAGCAACCAGATAGAAGTTGGCAAGATGACCTCTGAAGGCATGGACTTACAGTATACATACGACTACGATTTGTCGAGCAGTCCGGAGCATAATCTGTCCATTGTCCATGATGACCTTGCTGGTCTGGATGAATTTCGGATGCTGAGCGTAGAAGAGATTGAACAGAGAGAAAAGATAGCTCTCAGTTGGCGAATCACAGACAATAAGCTGGAGATGCCGTCGGGTGATGTTCTCACGGTGGAGTATGACAAAGAGAAAGATACACTCAACGTTGCCTATACTACCGTGGACGGAAAGCCGGAAATATATAGTACAAAGTATAATCACGAAGGAAGCACTACAAAAAACGTGGGCGACGTTTGGCAAAAATTCGCAAACATGAAGCAATATCAATCAACCCCAGAGGCTTCCCCTGAAAAAGAAAACAAGGAGAAAGTTTCTGCCACCCAGGAGAAGAAGGGTGAAGTTTATTATTATTCGTTCGCTTACCTGCAATCAACAGATGATACGCAGGAATTTGACGATTTGCAAAAGAAGGGCGATTACAAGCAGATTCTTCAACAAGCCCAGTTGTATGACCAGGGCGATGCGATGGAACAGAGCAACACCTTCAAAAATGCCAAAAAGTATAGCGGTGATGATATCCTCAATGAGGATGACAACTACGCCGTAGTGTATAATGGTAGTGTTGGTGGAACCTATGACCTCATGCGCAAGGTGACTAAAGAGGAAATTCTTGATGACATAGACCGCTATGGCTTGGAACAGGATGCTTCTGAGGATGTGAAAAAAGTAGCCTATGAGAGTGTTGCCAAGCAGTTCTCCGAAATCAAGGCTCAGATACCTGCTTTCACCATGCCTAACAATGAAGTCCTCTACTTCCAGTATAACCAGGAAAAAAATCAGGTAGAAGTGGGTCATGTTACCAATATAGGTTTGATGAAAGAACATACTTTCGATTATGATGTCAATCAGACACTTGATGCCAATCTGGAAGCCATCAATGAAAGCCTCCAGGAGAATGAGGAATACCAGGCTATGGAAGAAGACGAGGAACAAGCCGAGTCTCTTGATGAAGACAACCAGGTAGATGAACCTCGTGAGGACAGCAATATTGAGACCGATGTTGCTGGCATGGCAAAGCAGTTTGTAGCTGAAGGCATGTCGATGGAAGAGGCAGAGCAGAAAGCCAAGTCTATTGCCGAGGAACAGCAGCACCAGGAGTATCACGATGAGGAGAAACAGAAGGATGCTGAGCAGAAGCAACAGCAGAAGAAGCAAGAGGAGAAAACAAAGAAAGAAGAGGAGAAAAAACCAGTAAGCCATGCTGCCCTGCTCTTTGCAGCCCTCGGTCTTGCTTCCGAGAAAAATGGAGTCTGGATGAACCGTGCCCAGCGTCAGCCGGCTGAGTTTATCCATTCCCATACTCCTGTTACAGCCTATAACAGCATCATGATGACCCTCAACACAGATGCCAACAAGTATAAGACCAACGTCTATACTTTCTATAAAACAGCAGCAGAAAATAACATGCCGGTAAAAAGAAACGAGGAGAGTTTGAGATTCAACTGGGTCAACTGGGACTACCAGAACATGATGAACCATGATGAAATCATCACCCAGAAGAAATATGACACACTCTCCGATGAAGAGAAGAGTTTCTATTCCAAACATGCATCAAGAGTGGTGGAGCATATCTATAATGTCGACCAGACCATTATGAATGCTAAGGATCACGAAGCCTATGGTAATCTGGTGAAGACTAAGGGAGCACCTTTCGTCAAGACAGAAGAGAAGACGGTATCTGTGTTGAAGCAGTATAATGACTATCAGAAAGAACATCCAGAGTGGGTGATTCCTGTCAAGAAAGGGGATTTCTATGAAATCTATGGGGAAAAAGCTTCCAAGATGGCTAAACTCCTCAACTTGGAAGTTGAAAAAAAGAAGATGGATGAAAAGGAAGTGACTTTTGTCTCCTTCCCAAGACAGCAACTTGACACGTATCTTCCTAAAATGATCCGGGCAGGTAATCGCGTAGCCTTCATTGATAGCCCGAAGGAAAAAAAGGTAAACGTTCCTGTGCAGGATCATACTGCCATTCTGAACAAAGCCTACTCCACTGCCAAGGCTGTTGCCGATCAGAGCGGTATGAAGTATGAGCGTATCATGGTTGTCCAGGATGCCAAATACGATAAGGAAGATGACAAAATCGTTGTCAGCGGCATGAGTGAGAAAACAGCCGATGAGAATCATGCTACCCTGTATAAGGCAAATGATATCTACCGGGCTGTAGTTGCCGCTGTAGGCTCAGAAAACCGTCTTGACCGTTCTGGCAGAAACAGTTTCCTTCCGGAAGACGATGCCAAGCATGAAAAGCTTGTTCAAGAACTGGCAGCAGGCGTGCTGATGACACGCCAGGGACTTCCAGCCATCCTGTCCAAAGAAAGTGAAAAGCTGGTTCCCTACTGGCAGCGAGAGCTGACAGAGAATCCGAAGATGCTGGGAGTGTTGGAGCGTGACGTGAATAACGCTGTAGAAACCATTGACAGCATCCTTGCAAAAAGAGAGGTGGACTACAAGGCTATCCGTGGACAGATGCCGGGAAAAATTCTCACCGAGAATCCTGAGCGTTTCAGCATCAGTTCCTCTTTGGCAAAGCTTCCATCTATGGAAACCAAGGAAATGGTTGTTGTATTAGATAAGAAGCATAAAACTGCAGATGTCATCCTGCCAGCTGGAGCTTCCCTTCAGGTAAACAATGAAGTACCGGGAATGAACAAGAAGAGAATCCTTACTGCTCTCGGTAAAATGGGAGTAAAGGAAGTGAGCTTCTATAATGCCGGTGGTGGATTGAGCCTTCATGAGTCAAACGACTATTACAAGGGTAAAGAGGTGACTGTCAGTAAACTGAAGCAATATGAATTGCTCACTCAACAAACTGTTGACTTGAAGGATAAGTTTGCCCCAAAGAAGGAAGTCAAGATTACCACTTTCGAGGCTCTGCCGGACGATATGGGACGTTATGCTTTCTTCATCAAGGCTGAAAACGAGCCGGCATTTGCCGTATATCCGAACAAAGAGCATGTCAACCAGTTCTATTCCTCTCTGAAGAGTGAGAACAGAGCAGTTGTTCACAACGCTTTAGCAAAGAAGTATTATGAGCTGGGAACCAAGCATCCGGATGCCAGGGTGGATGTCATAACCCCTAGAAAGGTAAATATCGGCGATGCCAAGATTGATCGTATCTGTATTACGGCAAAGCACAACGATCCGAAGCAACACATTATCTTTGCCACCGTGAATGGAGAACGTATGCATGCACCGGTTTCCAAGGCACAGTGGAACAAGATGTGGCTTTCTGAAGATATGAGTGACTATAAGCAACGCCTGGCAGCCGTTATCTTTGAGCCTTTCATCAAGAAAGAAGTGAAGAATGATGTCCAGCAACAAGACTCTGAGAAAACAGAAGAAACTGTAAAGCCGGACTCCCCTGCCCCTGAACAGGAGCAGGAAGAACAGGTAGAGCAAACTTCCCATAGGGGGCGAGGAATACATTAATATATAAGAGTGCGCCTTTCGGCACACTCTTTAAACGCTAAAGAAGAATGTCACAACAGAACTTTTATGAGAAATATGCCCAGTTGGCAATAGACCAGCAGATCAAATACGGCATTCCTGCCTCTATCACCCTGCAGCAGATGGCATTGGAAAGCGGTCATGGCAAATCCGACCTGGCAGCAAACTACAATAATTATTTCGGTGTGAAAGCCGGTAGCAGCTGGAAAGGTCCCACCGTTATGAAGGTGGATGACCACAGTTATCCGGAAGCATTCAGGGTTTATGGCAGTGTAGAGGAGAGCGTGGAGAACCATTCTAAAGTATTGATGGCTTCACGTTACAGAAACTGTTTCAATTACTCCTCTACCGACTATCAGAACTGGGCTATACAAATCAGGGCAGCCGGTTATGCCTCAGATAAGACCTATGCCCAGAAGCTCATCAAGCTTATCGGTGAGAACCAGTTATACAAATATGACCAGATGGCATTGGAACAGGCCCGTCAGCAAGGCGTGGAGATTGGATATATGAGGAACGGCAAAGCCCCTTCCACTCCAGCCTCTATCCCTTCCAAGCAGTTGCTGAATCCTCTTCAGGGAAACTGGGCTTTGCCGATAGACCTTGCCAAGGTGAAGGTAACAGGGCAGTTCCATGAATCACGTACTGGTCATCTGCATGGTGGACTGGATCTGTCAACCCAAGGAAAGTATTTCCCGGTGGCTGCAACGGAAGATAATGGAAAAGTGGTTGCCATCCAACACAATAATGGTGCTGCCGGCAACATGGTTACCGTGGAATATAACCGACAGGATGGTACCAACATACGTGCCACCTATATGCACCTGAGCCAAATAGACGTGAAAAAAGGCGATATCGTGAATGCAGGTCAGCAGTTGGGCATGTCGGGAAATACAGGAAGAAGTAGCGGACCCCATCTGCATTTTGAAACCAGTGTCCAGAATCAGAATGGAGAGTGGGAGAAGTTCGATCCGAAGAACTATCTGGCAGAGATGGAGGTAAGAAGCGGCATCACCACCTCACTGGATAGAAACGGCACAGACTATCTTGCAGAAGCACGTAACAGTATGGCATTGGATAATCAGCCTTCACAGCAGACGAACCAACTGCAAGACAGCAATATGGCACTTCTGGCTTCCATCACTAATTCCAACGACCCTACAAAATGGTTGAGCTATATGATGCAGCAGAATGGTGAAACGCCAGGCAGCGGTCAGGATATCATCTCCAGTCTGATTTCTTCCCTTTTCTCAGCCGCTCTCACTCTGGGTTTGAAGATGAGAAGCGAAGAACAAGCCGAAGCCGAAGAACTGGCTTTCAGTAAAGCGGCAAAGGTAGAAGAGACAGAAGAAAACAATGTAGTGAAGATGAGCCGAAGCGACGTACAGAAAATACAGGCGAATGCCAGTATGATGTTCGATGCAGAAAGTCCAGAGCAGGGGCAGCAGCAGAGCCAGCGTCTTGCTTAACAGAAAATTTAATCAATAATATTTTAAATGATAAAATTATGATCAAGTGTAATGTAACAACCTGTGGAGTGATTACCAGTTCCGCAGAAGAGAAAACAAGTAAGGAAGGTGAGAAGTTCATTTCATTTTCCATGGTGGTACCTTTTGAAGGTAAGGATGGTACAGTAAAGGAGCAGTATATATCTGTTTCAGCACCAGGTGATGCACAAAGTGCAGCCAACTATTCTGCCGGAAGAAGAGTAACCGTTTCCGGTGTGCTTCATATCAGAAAGCACGACAGCAACACCTATTTGAATCTCCGTACAGATAGCAATATCGAGTTCAATGAGTCCACCACGCCAGACCGCCTTGTGGGCAGTATGGAGTTCAGAGGCAAGATTTCGAAGAAAGGTATCAAGGATTTCAACAGCAAGAAGGGTAAGCCTATGCAGTCATTCTCAGCCTTCTCTTCTGATAAGAATGGTGAGAACTATGAGTTTACCTGGGTAAGTTTCATCAATCTCTCTCCTATCCATGAAGAGTATCTGGCAGCAGATAAATATGTAGAGGTACATGGCGACCTCCTGCTAGACGTGTTCAAGGGAGAGTTGCAACTGGAATGCAAGGTAAAGAGCATAGCACCTTGGGAACTGAATAAGACGGCAGAAGCAAATGCAGAGCAGCAGCCATCTTAAACACTCCCTACTCCGTGTATTTTATGTGTTTGCAGTATTGGCAGTAGGTGTTTTAGGCATCTTGCATCTGCTGTTCAGACATCACAAGTAATCATTCAAAGAGAGATAGCATGAAACTTTCAGGCTATTTCTCTTTACTTATGAAAATTATGGAAAAGGAAAAACAAAATATGATAAGCCGTTTCCTACAGGGATGGGGACAGCTTTTTGGTGGTAGTAAAAATGCGCCGCAACCCAAACCGTTCCCTGGAGACCGCTTCTTCTACCCAGAGGAATTAGCGTATCTTTCAAAGACAGGCGAGCCTCTTTCCCAAATAGAAAAATGGGCGGTAGAAGCCGGCAAAAAGGCTTATATAGAAAGCTTTGGCTCTACAGCAAGACCCGGTTTCAATCATGTACAATGGCAAGGCGGCATCATGAGCAGCTATGTAAAAGGGCTTCCGGTGGCAGACAATGAAACCGAACAGGTAGCTAAATTGAAGGAGTTGAAGGCACAGAATTATATCCTGCTGGACAATCAGTTGGATATTATCAGAAAGTATGAGGCAAGAGACATTCTAGACAGATACTTCAAAACCAACAATGGTGATATCTACCATGTAGAAGGTTTAGAAACTGGCAATAAAGAAGAGCCAACATTCTCATTGATAAAATATTCTCCAGACGATTTTTCCGGGAAGAAAGAGAGCATCGGCTTTGAAAAGTTCAAAAACGATATTCGGACTGTCTATCATCCTTTATCCAGTAGAGAAGAAGCTGCATTTAAAGACAGACTTGCGGATGCCTTGAAAGCTAAAATTGAGTATGATATGATTGGACGTACCGTCTTTGAATCTCCGATAGCTATTACAGAAGGGAAAATACCTATTGAACAGCAGAAGGCGTATGGATCGGAAAATGGCATGTTCATACCTAAATCATGGGAAATCCTTTATGGTGGAACCAAAATTGTCGTTAAGGGACAATCTGACACTAATGAGGATAAAGCCCTAACCATCGACTATATGAATGCCTGCAATTATAAGGCATTACTGGATGTCGTATATGATGGCGTGTACAGACAGCGTGACAGCAAACTGTCTGCAGCTCTGGTTGAAACATTGGGAAACAAACTTCCCAATGGAGAAATCTTTTACAAGGCACCTCGCAGTAGTGCCCTATTCCATACAGACAAGGGTGTTGATATTGACAGCATACTGGTTGATAAGCAAGGTGAATTGTTTGCCCTGTCAAGCAATCATCATGTAGAACTCAGCAAGAATGATCTTCAGAAGATGAAGAACAACCTTGTTGTCAATGGTATTATTGAGCATAAGGAATTAGAGAAGGAACTTATTGTTCCCTTGATGAAAGATTATGTGGATTCCATGACCACAGGAGATGACATCCATTCCGGTAATATCGATAAACTTCCTGTAAATACAAGAATCAAGAGTCTTTGCAGACAAGAATGGCAGTTAGAACAGGCGTATAATCAATATGCAAATCATCCGGCAGATGAAGACTTTGCCAACCAGTATAAGGCTGAATGGAATGCTGCTTCTCTAGCCTATACTCTTGAACTGAAACGTCTGGTGGATGCCTATAGAATTAATCCTGGAAAGGTAGATTTAGAGAAGAAGGCACGCTTTGACCGTTTGAATAAGCTTCTTCATTCCGTTCCAAAGCCATTAATAAAGGAGCTGAATAATTCTTTAAACGTTGGCAACAATGTCTCAAAGGGCGAGACAGACATCGTTAATAAGGATTTAGAAAAATCCATGAAAGAGGCTGAAATGCTTGCTTCTGCACTTAACGATGAGGAAGAAAAGAACGTAAATGAAGAATCTTCTATTCCATCTACAGAAGGATATGGTCGTTGGCATACTCCAGATATAAAACAAAGAGAAGTCTATCTCCAATATGGCAAGTTGCTATCAGAGAAACTGGCTTTGCAGCAAACCTACGAGAAGCTTCCTCTTACCAACAACAGAAGAAGTATGCCAACCAGCCTTGACAAAAAAGAGTATCAGGGAATACATACCTTTGTTCTTGCCCTCAATACGGAGAAGAACGGCTTCTTTATGCCGGTATACCTGACAGAAGAGGACTTGAAGCGTAAGAAGCTCCTTGTCAAAAAGGACGCCAAAAGTTTTCCTCTCATCGAAAAGCGTGGAATCGTGAACGTCTATAATATAGAACAGACCAACTATGCCTTCCGCTATCCGCAGGAATATGCATCCCTGAAGAATGAGCTGCTTTCTGAGGAACAGGAGAATAAGAAGGAAAACCGGCTTCCTCGTCTGTTGCAGCCTGATAGATGGAGTTCTGCTATTGTCAAAGACGGTAAGCCAAACCTTGCATCCTACAATAGCAAAGAGGATGTCATTCATATCGGCAGACAGGACCAGTATGATAAAGAAGATGATTTCTATAGAGATTTGGCAGAAGGACTCATTCGCAGTACAAGACAGAAAGAAGCCCGAAATACCAAATACAATGCTTTGGTAAAGGAAGAGCTGATTTCCCTTGTAGGAGCCAATATGCTCGGACAGGAAAACCGTTTTAACGTTTCCGTTCCACAGCAGAGTGCTATCTGGAAGAAGAGACTGTGCAATGACCCGGATTATGCAAGAGATGTTTTGATCTCAGCAAGTGTTTCTCAGGTATTGGTAGAATCACGCATATCAGGTATAAAACCACAGCTAGGTAATGATATCGATATGCGCTCAGCCACACCCATCAATATCGACTCCGATGGAAATGGAATAGTGGATAGCCAGGAAAATCTTGTTGCCGATCAGAAACAGGGCAGCAATGAAAACCAGGAACAGCAGGCTGAAGATTCCGTCAGCCACCATGTCAGGCATGGCAGACGATAAGTAAAAAGCTAAGGTGGGGACATTCCTCACCTTAGCTTTCACAGCTTAAACCACAAAACTATTTACCTAGTTTCAAAACGAGAAAACTGATATTTTGCAATGAGCCATCTTCCCAGATGCCCCATTGCGCTGTTATAATAAAAACTGAATTTGTAAAATTCTAATATAATTAAACTGCGCTGCAAAGTTACCCATATTTTCAGTAAAACAAGTCATGATTTCGATATATCTTTGAAATTAACGTTTTCAAAACCTCAATACTTTTGCTAGTTGCAAAATTATGATTACCTTCGCATAAAACAAAAGGAAAAGTTATGGAAAAAAGAAGTATACATGCAAAGAAGCGTGTAAGCATATATACATTGATGTCATACGTTTCACATGTTTACAGTATAACATATAAAACGTATGACATACAGAACTACATTTTGTTATCCCGAGGAATGGTATTCAAGATTCCCTTTCTTCGGGATTTATTAGTTTCATGCTTTGGACATTGCGAAAACGAGCCGTTCCTTGGAGGCTTGCGCCTCCAGCCACTGGGCGAACCACCGCAGTGTTTTCAAGGGTATTAGGTTTAATCCTTGTCAAAACTTGTGTCCACAAAGACACAGCAAGGTATGGTTTAAGTTACTCAAAACCTTTTGGGTTACGCCCAAAAGACATTGCCCCTCGGAAAGAAAATTTCTCCGAAGTCGATCTTATAGAACCTCGCCTGCAAGTATTATACTTCTTTTTTATCTAACATGGTTCTATGTAATATTTCGTTAATATTTTTACTTAATTCAATTAACGCCCTAGTTATAACATGATGAACTTTACGATAAGTTCCGAAAGATAATTCTTTGAAGTCATTGTCAGAATATAATCTGCCTGGTTTATGACATCTTTTCGTGATGGAAGTATCATCCGAAATCATTTTTGGAGGATAATACCACCAGTTTCCATAAGTACGTTTTGGAAATACCAAAGAAAAGCAATAGTTGCTATAATATACATATCTTGCTTTTCCAAACATAGAGGTTTCTTTGTCCCAGTTTTCATTTTTGACTAATCCATATGGAAGTATACGAAAAAACACATGATTAGTATATATATATCTAAATGAATTTTCTTTTCCTTTATAGCATTTTTGTTTCTCCAAAATATTTTCAATTTCATTGGCAGCATTCTTTATAGGTTCTAATATTGTATTATATTCATCTTCAGAAAGATGGTAAGCATATTCTATATTATGTAAATGGATGCTACTGTCATCACCAGTTATATGCCAAGAGAATCTGTCTATAATATAAGAATCTCCTAAAATCATAGTAGGTTCTCCTATGTGAAAACATTTACGAACTCGGGTACATGCAAGTTTTCCATCTGAAAGTGTAAACAAAAAAGTTTCTCCTTCTAATATAGAAGGTTCGTTGTGGTCAGGAAATTGCTTAATTAAATCCTTAAATAATATCACGTTTGGAATATTCATATTTATTATCTTTTTAATTTGTTTATCTTAGCACAAACATTCTGCACATAGTCAAGCCCATTCAGCATGGAATGTGAATCTATACCATCCAAGAGAACAGCGTTTGTATCTTCTGATACTCATTGATGATATAACTTGTGTCTATCTCAGACTCATGCGACCTAAAGCATATCGGCTCATGGTGGCAATTCTGTTTCTTAGACTATTAACCTTATCAAGTTCATTGAAGATATAAGTGTTGTTATATTGAATGATTGCCGATGAGCGAGGCTTGTTTGGGAAAGCTCGCAATAGACATTGTCCTGTTGCACGATATTGTAATTAAGCAAACATGTATTTCCATACGCCAAATTCCAGTTCAACTATGAGTTTGGAGTGTGAATAGATACCTTGTCGATTTAATCTGCTATATGCCTCGTCTATGATTTTCCTTGTCTCGTTCATACTCACATTGGAGAATATCCCTTTGCCTTGAACGGAATCTCTCAACCAGTCGTTTCCCAAGCAATCGTATGCACGTTGCAGAAATTAGAACCGTTGTTAAATCATTACCTCCATTGAGGTGAAACACTCATAAATCGCTCATTTTAAGCTATTCGGCAGTTTTTAGCGTAATTTTATCTAAAAAGTAGTCGGAGCATGACACGCAACTTTACCAATAGCGGTACTGTTGTAAACTCGTGCTATATTTTTTTAGCTATGCCCATCGTCACCATTTCTTCAAGAGAACTCGCCTTTCCATCCACTACCCAGGATTTGCCGACTCGCTGAATATTATGTTCCTTGTTGTCTATCCTGTATGATATTCCTTCTCTTGTTGTATAGGTGGTGTCACCAATAAAATTGAATGTTCTCATCTGTTTTTGACTTAACCGTGCTGTCGAGGGCTTATATGTGCTTGCAAAGGTATAAATAAATTCTTAGAAATCCACATTTTTTTGAAGTTTTTTAGCTAGGATTATATTTTTTCGGGCAGGTCGCACACGTTGAGCCACATGTAATTTTGTTTGTGATGGTGTTGGCTCATGTCTTGCGTGATCTGGAGCTGCACATGAGCAATCCTCTATCAGAATATTCATATATATAATAAGGTATAAAATGTAAGGCATACTAAAAAACGTTCCCTTACCTTCAAGAGATAAGGGAACTCGAAATAAACATATATTATAATAAAAAGAGGATTACTACCCCAAAATATCTATCGTGGCATTGGAAATCAGCGTTTCCATGTTCTGTAATGTTGGTGAAGCCAACTTGAAAGATGTGCCACCGATGGATCCGCAGATGAAATCTATCGCCAGCCACCATTTCTCAACAGTAGCGTCATCAGTATCTGTTTCTTCGGCACAAAGATGCTTGTCATCAGAAGTAGGATTTTTGTACCTCCACAAAGCAATCTTAGCTGCAGCGGTATTGTCTGCAAGAAGAGAATTGGTCATTTCAACATCCTGCTTCCAATTTTCGTAAACTTCTATCGAACTTTGAGAAATAGCAGGAGTTGCCTCTTCTTCCATTTCATTCTCCTCCTCCATTTCCAACATCGCAACGCTATCATCTTCATCCAGGTATTTGACGGCAGACTCTTCGCTGTCTTCCAGACCATGGTCTTGGAGATATCTGTTGTAAGCATCCAACATTTCCTGAGAATGATGCTTTACATACTGCTGATCTGTTATCTGATGAGAGAAGTAAAATTCATTGATTTTTTCTTCTCCAATAAAACCGTTTAATTCCATATATCCATATGATTTGTTAGACATGCATACCTCTACCGGCTTTCACCTTCTGTAAGATGGCATCCTGTTCTGCACACATTTCTTCTGTATATTCATCTTCTGGAACATAGGAAAGCATACCCTTGTCATCTCTCGTCCAGCAGCCATATATACCAAAGTTATATTTGTCAAACGCCAAAATACCATCACGCTCTTTCTGCCAAGCCTGACCATCCCCATTGACACTGAGAATACCTGTCTCCTCATTAAGGTCAATACCAATTGAAAGCATCTGGTCATCTTTCTCCAAGGTAACTACCTCACCATTTTCAAGTTCCTGTATATGATCCTGGTCGATACCCATATTGTTGGCAAGCAGCGACAGGTTATTGTCAACAAGATTACTCTTCACAGAAATAATGGAGTTGGTTGCACTGTCAAGCTGTACATAGTTCCAGCTGTTGTTGGATGGAAGTATTACTTTGAGTACCTTCCCCTTTTCCAATGCCTCTTTCAGTTCACCAGTGAAATATTCCAGATTGCTCTGGTTCTTAACAGGCAAGAACATCGGATGAACCTGTTCACCCTCTTTGTCCAGACGGATGCGAGCGAAATCCTTGTGAATGACACCATCTCCATCAACTTGATTTATAGGAAGCAAAGGTGTACGCATGCCCCCCAACAGCTTATTCATGATAGGCTCAGGAAGGTCATCTATCATTTCCTGAGTAAGCCCGAACTTCCTCAACTCCTCGTAAGGAATTTCATTTTCTTCAATTCTTTGTATATTCATATAGTCCAATATTTAAAATTTTTGGCAAAGATACAAAATAGCTAATTGCTGAACATTCAAAATTCAATATACCTTTGAAATTAACAATTTTAAAAGCCATAAGCATTTTCCCAAACACCCTTTCCAAAACCACCGAAGGGTTTTGCAAACGTTAATTTCAAAGGTATATCGTGTTTAAATATAAGGTGTAGATGAAAAGCATTACTTTTGCATTTTGAATATAAGATACAAAAAGTAACAGACAATGATCAGATATGTAATACTATCATTATGCCTTCTATGCTTCATGCCCAAAAGCATGGCACAGGGAAAGAAAGAATCCAGGGAATACTGGATAGATAAGTATCTCAGCGTCAGTTTCCCTCTGCAAAGCATCAAGGTAAATTCCTTTTATGGAAGCAGAGTTGACCCTTTCACAGGGAAATGTAAACAGCATAAAGGCTTGGATTTAAGAGCTCGGTACGAAGAAGTACTGTCTATGTTTGATGGCAGCGTGAAGAATACCGGCTATGACAAGGGTTCTGGAAAGTATGTCGTTCTACAACATGGCGACTGGACTATCAGCTATTGCCATCTGTCAGAGATTTGGGTAACATCCCAGCAAAAACTCCTGGCAGGAGATCCGGTTGGCATTAGCGGAACTACTGGAAGAAGTACCGGTCCCCACCTTCATATCAGTTGCAGGTTGAAAGGACAGCTGGAAGACCCCTATAATCTGCTGCTGTATGTAAGAGAAACGAAAGACAGGGCTATCAAAGCCCTCAGAGTAGAGGAAAACAACCTGTTTTCTCCAGCTGAGTTTATAGAACACTATGCGGCAGCAGCAATGCAGCAACAGCGGAAATATGGCATTCCATCTTCCGTTATCCTGGCTCAGATGGCACTCGAAAGCAAATGGGGAAACAGCAACCTGGCACAGGTGGGCTATAACTTCTTCGGTATCAAAGCCAACCAGAACTGGCTGAACAGCGGTCTCCCCTATAGCATTCACGATGATGACCGCCCCAATGAGAAGTTCTGCAACTTCCTGTCACCGGAAGAAAGCATCGAATATCACTCTCGCCTGCTGATGAGTGATAGATATGCAAGGTGCTGGAGATATAAGCCCACCGACTACCACAACTGGCTCTTGTCTATCAAGGCAGCCGGTTATGCCACACGCAAGGATTATGTAAAGGTGTGCGAGCGTATCATCCGGCAGCATAAACTGTATCTCTATGACCAGCAAGCAGAAAGAATGTGAATACAACAAAAGAAAATAAAACAATAAAAGATAAAGAAATGAAGAAATTAACGTTTTTATTGGCAACCTTCCTCATGGCAAGCTATGCCAATGCACAAGTAGTTTTCGGAGAGAATGAAAAGGAGTATGTAAAAAGTACCTCATTCTCCAGTGGTAGACAGCCAAAGAAAGATGCAAAGCCTTATCTTTCGGGACAGGAGAAGTTCAAACTCTCAGCCGTTGGCGACAACTGGTTTGGCAGCGTAAAGGCAGGCATGTCAACTTTCACCGGTGCTCCTGTAGGATGTACCGATTTCTTTGGTCATACACGCCCAACGATGCTTGTCAGTTTCGGTAAATGGCATTCACGTTTCTTTGGAACCCGGTTGGTTTATCAGGGTTTCACCTTCACCAATGCCGAGAACAATGCTATGAACTACCAAAACTATCATGGAGATCTGATGCTGAATCTCTCCAATTTCGTGCGTAGCAGCTATAATCCTCTTCCAAGATGGGATTTCGCTCTCTATCTGGGAGCTGGTGCTATCAAGAACACCACCATTCATAAAGCACCTTTTGCAGTGAGTCATGGTTTCCTTTGTAGCTACCGAGCAACCAACCGTCTCCACGTAACAGCCGAGATGGGTGGAACCAGTACTTTTCAGAGGTTTGACGGCATAGGCAAGGACAAGCATTTTGGCGATAATATCCTTCATGCATCACTGGGTGTTACCATCGGTATTGGCAAACAGGGCTTTGACCGAAAGCCGGTTCTTGAAGTGTTGGGTGATGACGGTGATCATACTAGCCTTCTGTATGACGGCAGCCAATTCCCTAAAAATGATTTTGAAGGACTTAAGAGTTTGAAGGAAAGAATGAGCAAGGGAGACGATGGTTCCTTGGCATCTTCCGGTATTCAACTGGATGCCCCGATTCTGTTCTTCTTCAAGATTAATACCAACACCCTCATTGACAAGCAACAGCTTGTGAACATTAAGGAGATTGCAAAAGCCGTAAATGAAAATGATCTTCGAATCAACATCTATGGAGCCGCCGACAGCAAGACCGGAACACCGAAGCACAACCAGAAGCTCAGTGTTCGCAGAGCCAAGTATATTGCCAAACTGTTGATGAAGGCAGGTGTTGACAAGAGTAAGATGCGTGGTTTCAGCAGGGGCGGCATCAATATCTACAAGCCATATACCGCAAACCGCCATACATGCGTCATCGTCTATAAGGACAGCAGTAACATTTAAAACATATTGTCATGACTATCATACGTAAAAATACCAATCCACGGGCGACCGACGTTGCTCCCCAGCTTCAAAGTGTATTGCATACCAATGGTATGCAAGCCCATATCTCATTGACAGAGACTGGCACCTACCAGCTCGTAACCCTCTCACACAACTCTTCCCAACCTCGTTATTATGACCTGAACGAGAAGCAGTTGAATGCCTTGGTCAATGGTGGCACGAATGCCTGGAACAAAAACGCATACAACACCTTTGTTTCCATTGTGAAAGACGATTATTATATTCCCGGTTCCTGGGTGGCAGCCAAAAATGCCAATTCTCCGGTAAATCATGGCTTGTGGGGACATACCATCATGGATGGAGAATACGGCTACCGGGACCCACGTTTCCGACCGTTTGCCGGTCCGGGTTTTGGAAAATTTGACAATTCACCCCTTGGCATCCTCTTCGGTGCTGGCAGATATCACATCAGAAGAGTGGCAGGAAGACCTTACTTTGCAAACAGCGCACCTGTTGTAGTAGAACGTCCTGATGGCAGGCTGAAACCCGGTGAGCTGAAATCGGGCAGTTATGGTTTCTACGATAAGGGAAATCAGAAAAAGGATGCTCTCTCCAACCTTGAAGTGGATGTCAAACCTAGGGTCCTGGAGCGACCAAAAGGCAAAGCCTTGCCTCTGAAGGACTATATCAATGGTTACAGTACCCTTCTGACCTTTAGCGGTGCAGGCTTTGCAGAAGTACTCTCATCCCATGGTATTGTGGTTGATAAAGACAAGAAGACCCTCACCATCAAATCAGACGGCGTAAACAGAAACCTGGAATATGCCCTTACCGACGAAGAACTCTCTACCATTTTAAATGACAAGTTGAGATTTACAGATACCAGAGGTAAGAAAAAGCAGGTTCACAACAAAAATGCCCCTAACATCAGTGAGCGTCTGGATGTAATCAATAAGGTGATTGCAAATGACTTTGCCGACAAGATCACCATGGACCATCTTCAAAGCAAAGACTATATCAACATCAAGCTGAAGCCTGAGACTGAAGCAGCCCTTGGCTTGACGGAAGCAAAAGCCAACGAGTACAACAGGAATATCGATGTCCTGGAACTCAACATGCAGGATATGCGCCAGGATTATAAGACCGGTTTTATTGATAAGTGGAATACCATCGGTGTGGTTGACGGAAGAATGCTCCCGGAAGATATGGGCTTCTATCTGCCTATGAATAAGGGGCGCAGAGTGACTGTAGGAGAGATTCAAGCCTACCCTACCAATGACGGTGAAAAGACTTCTTACCGCATGACTGCCGTTGTCAATAATCAGCTGATGAGCCGTGAAATCAGCAAGGATGACTACAACAGATTCCTCAATTACGATGATGCGCACCGTTTACAACTATTTGACAAGGTGTTCGATGAAGTCAAAATCAAGAGTGCATCCAATGGACAGCTTGAAGACAAAGTGTATTCCGGAAACATCGATTCTGCAAAAGGTGTAGTGTCTCTGAAAGGTGACTATTGCCTAGTAAGCGGCAAATCATCCGCAGCCATTACCGCTGCTATGGCTTGGAAGGATGAGATATCCGGTGATTATCTTATCAACCTCAGAACCAACAAGGATGCCGGTATGTGGTCTTTCAAGATCAGCCAGGAGCAGTATAACAAGTTCCAGTATGCCACGGATGAAGAAAGAGCCAGTCAGCTCTCTACCCTTCTTCCTTCCGATGCCAAAAGCAATGAGAAGATGAAGGTGGTAGCAGCCAGCAGCATCTACCAGGGTGGTTACATGAGGGAGCAGAATGCTAATATCTCTCCGAAACTGGATAGATACAACCTCAATGATATCAGAGAGCAGACTAAAATCAACCTTCTTGGCGATGCCCACGTAAATGGAGAGTCCCTTGAAAATCTGAAAGCAAGCAAGGAATGGAAGCGAAGCGGCGAACATGGACGCGATACTCAGGTGGGAGATATCGTAGTGGAGAAACTGAAGGATGCCAAAGGACAGGAAATAGAAGGCAAATACAAGATGACAGCAGTCATCGATGGCAATGTCTTCTCCCATGAAATTTCGGAAAAGCAATACAACAAGTTCATGACCGTAAACAACCTCCAGCGAATGAAGCTCTTTGACAAGATCTTCCCTGAGGTAGAAATGAAGACGAAGCCGGAAAACCGCTTCAACCTTGGAGCAGCCCTTCTTGCTGCCGTAACAACAGGCGTGGGAGTCATGGCAATTGCATCTGAGTCTCGTCCGCATCACCGTCCGGTGGTATTTGAAAGCGGACCGGTGTTCTCAAAGCCTGGTGTTGTATCTGCTGCTGAAGTTTCAGCATCCATTTACGAGTCTATGAACAATGGACCAGCACCATCAGAAGGTTATGGCTTAGGCAGATAACAGATTTCATTTCTAACAGAAAAGATATATGAACGATACAGTACATATCTTTAGAACAGTAACGTTACGTCCTCATTGGTTTCAGTATGTCATCAATGAGTTCGTAGCGTTGTGTTTCTTTCTTGGCAGCATCTGGGTATGGGAATTTTGCAGTTTCCAATACCACGAGTTGGCAAAATATGTTGGCATAGCTTTATTCCTCTATCTGCTGTTCAAACTGATATACCTGGCAAGGATGGAATATGTGATAACAGGGGAACAGATCATCATTATGCATGGTGTTCTGTCTCACTCTACTGATTACGTCGAGTTGTACAGAGTGGTAGATTACCAACAGCACAGAAGCCTTCCGCAGCAGATTTTCGGGTTAAAGACAGTAACCATCTTCTCTGGTGACCGGAATAATTCGAAGCTCGATATGATAGGCATTAAAGCCCATAACAATATTGTTGCCGACATAAGGATGAGAGTAGAATTTAATAAACGACACAAAAGTATCTATGAAATTACAAACAGAAATTAGGCGAACAATGATTCTCCTGTTGTTCTTTTCCACCATGATTTCCAGCTTCGGACAAAGCGTAACCCAATCCAATCCTCTGGAATATGCAGCTATCGGTGAGGGAGAATCACGAATAAATGAGATCATTGGCAAGCAGAATGAAATATTGGACACTTTAAGCGTGCTTCATGGTGGAATGGTTGTTGCAGAAACCAAGATGAAGAAATGGGAACAGAAGTATAACAGTTACCTGAAAACAACCCAAGGTTATGCTGATGCCATCAAAGCTGGCTGTACCCTCTATATGCAAGGAATGCAGACGCTTACTGCCCTATGGGAAATCAATACTGCCTGTAAGATCAATCCGCAAGGTATCGCTGCTTCTGTTTCCATGAATACAATTTATGCCGAAACAGCTGTAGAACTTGTCAAGACGTATCGCATTTTGAAGACGGTCGTAGCCAAAGGCGGTGAAGGTAACATGCTCAAAGGCTCGGAACGTACAAAGATTCTGTGGCAGCTGAGTACCGAGTTGGAACAGCTTAACAGGAAGTTTCGAAGCCTGGCATTGAGTATCAGCTTGTACACTTTCGAAGACGTATGGAACAAAGCCATTGCAGGTAAGATACAAAAGAGCAACAAAGTACTGGCAAAGGAGGCACTGAGCCGTCAAAAGCAAGCCATGAAAGTAGTTGCCCGATTCTACAGGGAGAGACAATCACATAAAACATGGGGGTGGTAATGATGAAACATATAAGATTAATCAGATATATCTTCCTACTGATGGCTCTATTTCTGGCTTCTGTATCATCAAGTGCCATTGGTGTTGCAGAAGACCTGGTAAGAGCAGGTATGTTCAAGACTTTCGCAACATCTGCCACAAAAGCCCTCAAAGCATCCGATGCCGTACTTACCGTGAATGCAGGAGAACACATGATGTCTAAGGAAGAAATCGATAAGGTGGTGAAATTCCAGACCCAGTTCAACAACTATCTGACCAACTTTGACAACATCCTTACCTATGCTGCAGAAATCTACGCTATCTATTATGAAGTGGATCAGACAGGTAGAAACCTCAGTGAACTGAAATCAGTGGCACTCTCCTCTCCTACCAACATCATAGCCGTAGCCCTTTTGAGGTCAAGGAACTACATTTATAAAGATGTCGTAGAAAACGGAGTACAGATAGCTTTGGATATCGAGAAACTTCTTCCTCTAAAGAAGGACAAAGAGAAGAATGCAAAGATGTCTGAGAAAGAACGTCTAGAATGCATCGGTAATGTCAGGAAGAGTTTAAGGGAAATGAATAGAAAGATCAGAAAGATGAATCTTCTTCTTCGCTATACAACACTTATGGACTGCTGGTATGACCTGAAGGGGCAATATTACAGACCTAAAAGTATGCATGCCATCTGTAAGAGTTGTCAGCAAAGGTGGGCAAACAATGCCTCAAAATGGAAACGTAAATAATAAAAGAAATGGATGAATCAAAAGAGTTACAAGGATTATATACCATATTCCGAGCGACAATTTATATTTCATTGTTGCTTGAATTTTTCATGTATGCATTGGATCCATCTTCCCTTGATTTTCTTGGGGGATTGATAACCAATATACATTCACGCTTACAATTACTGTCAGTGTATCAGTTTCTGCCCTATAGCAAAATGGTTACGGTTATGCTGGTCATCATCACCTGTATCGGAACCAAAAACAAAAAGCAATTAGAGTTTGATGCCCGAAAAATGGTTTTTTGGCCTATAACTCTAGGATTGCTTTTTGTGATACTGTCAGTATTCATCTATAACTGGGACTGGCATAGCAGGATATGGCTTTTCAAGGCAAATGTCTGGGTATATATGCTCTTCTCCCTCATAGGTGTAGTTGCCATACATGTTGCCTTGGATAACGTTGCGAAGTATTTCAGAAACGGACTTATGAAAGACCGTTTCAATTTGGAGAATGAGAGCTTTGAACAGCCGGAAGACCTGGTAGAAAATAAATTCTCGGTCAATATACCGATGCGTTATTATTATGGTGGCAAATTCCGACACGGCTGGATAAACATCATCAATCCATTCAGAGGTACGTGGGTTGTGGGAACCCCAGGTTCCGGTAAGACCTTTTCCGTGATAGAACCTTATATCAGACAACATAGTGCAAAAGGTTTTGCCATGGTAGTATATGACTATAAGTTCCCTACCCTGGCAACAAAGTTGTTCTATCATTACAAAACCAACCAGAAAAAGGGGCTCACCCCTAAAGGATGCAAGTTCAATATCATCAACTTCGTGAATGTAGAGTATTCAAGAAGAGTCAATCCTATACAGCAGAAATATATTGCCAACTTAGCAGCTGCCCAGGAAACGGCAGAGACACTGATTGAGTCTCTTCAGAAGGGCCAGAAAGGAAGTGGTGGTGGTAGTGACCAGTTCTTCCAGACTTCTGCAACCAACTTCCTTGCAGCCTGTATTTATTTCTTCGTCAACTATGGGAAGAAACCATACGATGAGAACGGAAACGAGTTGGAGGCGGAATATGCACCAGTTGCAGGAACACCACACCAAAGGTTAACAGGTAAGGTTTTTGCCAAAGGACACAAGGACGACAATAACTTTGTTGTAGAACCAGCCTACTGGAAGGGGCAATATTCAGATATGCCGCATGTACTTTCCTTCCTGAATCACAGCTATGAGGAAATCTTCGAAGTACTGATTACTGATCCAGAAGTATCTCCTCTCCTGGGTCCATTCAAGACAGCCTACGAAAATGGAGCGATGGAGCAGTTGGAAGGTATGATTGGTACACTCCGAGTACAAACCTCACGTCTGGCAACCAAAGAGGCGTATTGGGTATTCAGTGGAGATGACTTCGATCTGAAAGTATCTGATCCTAAAAATCCAAGCTATCTGCTCATTGCCAATGATCCGGAAATGGAAAGTATCATTGGAGCCTTGAATGCTTTGATTCTTAACCGACTTGTTACCAGAGTAAACAGCGGACAGGGAAAAAATGTACCGGTAAGTATCATAGTTGATGAGCTTCCAACATTATATTTCCATAAGATTGACCGTCTTATAGGTACAGCTCGTAGTAATAAGGTTGCTGTAACGTTAGGATTCCAGGAACTTCCACAGCTGGAAGCGGATTATGGAAAGGTCGGTATGCAGAAGATTATCACAACCGTAGGTAATGTAGTGAGCGGTTCTGCCAGAGCTAAGGAAACCCTTGAATGGTTATCAGGCGATATTTTCGGAAAGGTAGTTCAGATGAAAAAAGGTATCACTATCGACAGAGATAAAACCTCCATTAATCTGAATGAAAATCTCGACAGTCTGGTACCTGCATCTAAGATTTCCGATATGGCTTCCGGTTGGCTTTGTGGTCAGACGGCACGAGATTTCACGATTACAAAAACTGGCAGAAAAGGTTCCATGGATATTCAGAAAGCAGAAGAGTTCAAGACAACGAAGTTCTTCTGTAAAACAAATTTTGATATGAATGAAATCAAAAAGGAAGAAGCTTCCTACGACAACTATCCACTGCCGAAGTTCTATAACTTCGGAACCTCTGATGCCAAGGAACGAACCCTTTATAAAAATTTCAACCGTATTGACAAGGAAGTGAATGAAATGATTACTCGCATACAGAAAGAGTTCCCTAAGCAGATAAAAAAAGCAAGTAAAAAATAAAAGAGTGCTTCATGTGTTCCCAAATATCTATAGATATACAACTACATTCTTGCCAAAGCGTTGCTTATATATATAATAAGGTGTAAATAACCCAAAAGCAACAAGAGTTACAAATAAAAAAGTTAGTATTATGGCTACAATAAAAGTAAAATTCAGAGCATCCTCGGTGCCGGGAAAGGAAGGCACATTGTATTATCACCTCATTCACCAGCGCAACCTGCGCTGGATCAGTACCGACTATCATGTCTTTCCAGAAGAGTGGAACGACAAGAAGTCGGCTATCATTGTTTCTAACCGCAACAACAGACAGGCGCATCTACAGCTCATCCAGTCACAAATAGATTGGGAGATGAAGCAGATGCAGCGTATCATCCATGACAAGGAGATGGATGGCATCCCTTATACCATTGATGACATAGCTAAGGAGATACAGCAGCTGCCACCAAACAAGAGCGTCTTCACCTTCTTCCGCCAACAGATAGCCAAGAAGGAGCAGATGCAGTGCATTGGCACCCAGAGCAACTATACCAGTGCCGCCAACAGATTTATGGAGTTTCGTCATCACGAAGACCTCACCTTCTCTCAGATGACCAGCGAGATGATGGAAATGTATCAGGCATGGCTGTTCAACAGAGGTATCGGACAAAACACCGTGTCCTTCTATCTGCGAACCCTTCGCACACTCTACAACAAGGCAGTGGAAACAGGCCATGCGCCAGCCAAGGATATCTTTGCTCACGTGCAGACCGCTAACGTGAGAACTGCCAAACGAGCCATCTCTGTAAAGGATATTCGTAAAATAGAAAACCTGGAGTTGCCAACAGGTTCCTCCCTTGACAAGGCACGAGACCTGTTCCTGCTCAGTTTCTATCTCCGAGGCATGGCATTCGTGGATATGGCGTTCCTGAAGAAAACAGACTTGAAATGTGGCTTGGTGAACTACAACCGTCGCAAGACCCACCAAAATCTCAATATCGAGTGGATGAAGCCGATGCAAGCCATCATCGACAAGTACGCCCAACAAACAAAAGACTCCCCTTACCTGCTACCCATCTTGACAGGCAAGGAATCCTCTCCATACACGGCATACCGCAAGGAGGAGCACAACACCAACTACAACCTGAAGAAAATCGGTGAGATGGTAGGTTTGAAGATACCACTCACCACCTACGTGGCACGCCACACGTGGGCAAGCGTAGCCTTGCACATGAACATACCGATAGCCACCATCAGCGAGGGTATGGGACACAACTCCTATAAGACCACACAGATTTACTTGCAGTCATTAGACGTAGCAACCATCAATGAAGCCAACAAGAGGATTATAAGCAAAATCTTAAAAGCGTTGTAAACAAATCGTCACATTTACCCCTTTCCCAAATGATAGGGTAAAATGTTTAGCAAACTTCGCCCTTTCTTATGGTAAGAGATACAACTTGGTACAAAAGTACAAAAAATAGTTGAATTACGTGTCAGATTTTATTATTTTCTGTATGCCACTCCCCAGATTTAACACAATTGTTTAGCAAATCTGCCTCGGAAGAACTCTCCAAATGGCAGATTTGCGGTCAATTCGGCTATTTTTGCTCTCTTACCATAAGAGTGTGCAACAAATGTAAGATAAAGATACATGTGCAGAGGCTGCATGCCAAGCACTCATATTACGATTAAGATTATGCACAACAAGAACAAATGGACTAGGCTTCCACAACCATCATGTATGGTTGCAGCTGAGGACATAAAGTAGAGCAGAATTTATGAAACCGGATGGTACGAGTTCTTTTTCTACAGCCGACGAGAAACTTATTTCTCCAAAGGGCAACCACGTTACTGAGCCAGACGTAAAGACTGGTTCAGAGGTAAAGAAGTGTCGTCAATCGGACGGAACCACATGGTCGTATCTCTTTATGCATCATAGCAAAGTGAAGAGCATGGAGGCACAGCTGATTAAAGACGACAGAACCTATTTTGTGCATAAAACCATACGGTATTTCAAGAAACAGGGCAAACATAGGGTGCAGCATCAGGAAGTGCCGACCGTCAGCGGTCTGGTCTTCTTCCAAGGTTTTCCAGAAGAAATACAAACCTATCTTGACAAGAATTTCCCTCGTACTTATTTGTGCAAGAACTGCAGCACAGGCAGAGTGGCAGAAATCAAAGATTCACAGATGCAACCCTTCATGCGTATCGTAGAGACTTCACCTGAGCGTATCCGTTTCCTTCTCCACCCTTATCATTATTATGCTCGCAACCGCATTCTTCTCCGTATCACCACAGGTGAGATGGCAGGATTGGAAGGCTACATCATTCGTATTGACCGAGATCGCCGTCTGGTGATGGACATCGGTGGAATGAGTGTAGCAATCAGCGGTGTTCATGCCGAGCATTTTGAGGAAGTGGAGCAAAGCAAAACCTCAATCACCCATGAGAATATCTTTTACCAGCGCAACCTGCAAGAGCGGCAAGTGCTGATAGACCGCTATTTCCATCCTGTGAAAGATGACAAGGAAGTGGCGTTGCAGGCAGAAAACATCGACTATTTGAGAAAATATGCCTTGGATGAAGTGGCACACAATCGCATTAGCTTCAATGACACATGGAACATCTATTCCTTCATCATTGAGGAGATTGGCTACTATTATTCACCATTTATAGAACAGTTCAAGGAACACCTCGACCCCATCATGCGCGAAGGAGGCAAGGTACTCCAAGAAATGGAACAGATTATCAAAAGTCCTCATATCAGTTGTAACGACAAGACCAGATATGAGAATGATTATCAAAGAATCTTTTCGCAATATGATTATCTGTTCTAAAGATTCATACATCATACCATGACCGATTTCGCAACTTTTGTAAACATTATCATCGACGAGCTTACGAAAGAAGGTAGAAAGCATACCGCTGAAACACGCAAGTATTCAGCCAATCGCCTATTGATGTTTATGGGCGACAATCCCACACCTATGGACAAATGGGACGATTTGTTTGTTCTGGACTACGAGACATGGCTGAAAACACAGGGGCTGTCGGCATCTACAACCGCTTTTTACCTGTCGCAATTGTGTGCATTCTATAAGCAAGCTGTAAAAAAAGGCAAAATACAAGGGCACGACATTTTTCGCCTGGTAAACAAGACTCCAGCGCCAAAACTTGCCGCCCAACAGTTTCCCTCGATAGCCGAGTTGCGCTATTTGCAAACTCTCAATCTTAATAAGTCGCAGGATTTCGCACGAGACATGTTCCTGTTCTCACTTTATGCAAGAGGCATGAACTATGTGGATATGGCATATCTGAAGAAATCCAACGTTAAAGACGGAATGCTCACCTACATTTCCCATACATCAGACAACAATCCTGCTGTCACGATCAAATGGGACAAGGCAATGCAGCAGATAGCTGACAAATATACCTCCGACACAGAGTATATGTTCCCTATCATCACCAAGGAAGGAAATGCCGATGAAACAGAACAAATAAAAAGAAGTCGCCATAATGTGGTGTACAACTTGCGTTCTATTGGCAAGCTATATAAATTCAGCGTGTCCCCTACCATCGCCATGACCAAGGACTTGTGGCGCAAGATTATGGATGAGGTGAGTGTGAGTGAGGTGATATAATTACCGTTGAATACAATTAGATTATATAAAGAAAAATGTTTCTAAACAAGATAACAGTACAGAACTTCCGTCTACTTAAAGATTTCTCTGTAGATTTGGAACAAGAGCTATCCCTTATCATTGGAAAGAACAATTCTGGTAAGACATCGCTCTTGTATCTTTTGGATAAAATATTCCATTGGAGAGATAAAGGCAGTTGCATCCATATAGATGATTTCAATCTTGACTACAAGAAATCATTGGTTGACATGTTGACCAAAGATGAAGATATCAATGAGGATGATTACCAAGAAGATGGCATTAGACTTCGATTATACATAAAATATAATGACGAGGATGACCTGTCAAATGTTGGTCTAATCATGATGGATTTAGACGAGAATAACTATTATGTCGTTCTCGGGTATGACTATGTACTTCCTTATGATGCTTATTGCAGACTCCGAGAAAAAGCAAAAGTCAATGCAACAAAACATGGAACTGAAATATGTGAGGAAGTTGAAAATCTTTTAGATAAAAGTATAGCCAACTATTTTGTGCTACGCAGAAAAACTGTTGCATACGATTCGACAACCAATAAAACTAATGAGAATGATTATATTGACTTGAAGAATCGGCCTCAATTTCATGAAGACGCCTTGATTTCCATAGGTTATATAGACGCAAAGCGTCAAGTAGCCAATAAGGAAAATGATAAAACTTTGTCCTTGCAGACTGCAGAACTGTTTGAGCAGTTGAAATCTGAAGACAACGAAGAAGCGCTTGACAATTTCATACAAACAATTTCTGACTCTGACAAGAAGTTAGGAGTTGTATATAGTGAAATGTTTAGTACTGTTCTTGGGAAAGTGGAAGAAATGGGTGGCGTTAAGCCGAAGGAAACAAAGCTCATGGTTACTTCTTCCCTAAAGCAGCAGAACCTTCTGAAAGGAAATACCAAGGTTGTTTATGAACATACAGGAACCCAATTGCCTGAAGACCATAACGGATTGGGATATATGAACTTGATTTCTATGATATTCCAAATTGAAATAATTCGTCAAGTCTTTATGAAAGGGCGTAATGGAAAGATGGCAGACATCAATCTGCTCATCATAGAAGAACCCGAAGCTCACACGCATCCGCAGATGCAATACATATTTATCAAGAACATCAAGAAATTGCTGAATGCGCCATTGACAACAAAAGATGAATCTCGACAAATTCAGTCTATTATCAGTACCCACTCTTCTCATATTGTTTCAGAAAGTGAGTTTAGTGAAATAAAATACATGAGAAGAGCAGGAAATGAGGTGACAGCAAAGAACTTGAAAGACTTGCAGAACGAATATGACAATGATGAACAGCAATGGTACACATTTCTGAAACATTATCTGACACTCAGCAGAAGCGAATTGTTCTTTGCCGACAAAGCAATATTCATAGAAGGAGACACAGAGCGCATACTTCTCCCGATTTTAATGAAGAAGTTAGACCAAGAAGAGCTGTGTGATGAAGATAAAAATGAGCTACCACTCTGCAAACAGAATATTTCTATCATAGAGGTAGGTGCTTATTCGCACATCTTTGGAAAATTCATCAACTTCATAGGATTAGAAAAGGCTGTTGTATTTACAGACTTGGATGTTGGACATAAAATAAATGGCAAAGGTCATATCCTTAAAACAAAATATGTTGACTCTGATGCAATGCTGACATCCAACAATGCACTGAAAGAATATTTCAAGAATTTGAAAGATGGGAATGATTTGAAAGTAAACAAATTGCTCTCGTTGACAGATAATCAAAAAGTATTCACTTGGAATGCTGTAGAATCCCAATGGAAACAAGATGAGAATGGCAATATGAGAGTTTGTTTTCAAATGAAAGAGAACAACTACCAAGCAAGAACATTTGAAGACAATTTCTTTGCTATTAATAAGGAATTCTTGCAGAACAACAAATCGAAAATTCGAGGTTTGGATGAAGGAAAATTAAATGATTTCTTAGATACGACCAAAGATGTAGATGCGTATGATTTGGCAGAAAATGGCATTGAGAGCAAGGCAACTTTTGCGGTTGAGATAATATACAACAGCACGAAAGACGGTAACAAGGAATTCTGTGGCTGGAATATACCACAATACATAAAGGATGGACTCTTATGGATCAGGAAGTAGAGAAAATCATCGACCATATAGAAAAAGGAGAAAATTTTCTCCTTAGCGGTGGCGCTGGTAGCGGAAAGACTTATTCTTTGGTACAGGTCATACGTGAGGTTATTACAAGACATCCGTCAAGTAAAATAGCCTGTATGACCTATACCAATGCTTCAGTCCATGAGATAGAGCGACGAGTTGACCATTCCAATCTTAATGTTTCGACCATTCATGATTTTCTGTGGGATAATATCAAAAACTTTCAACGTGAGCTTAAAGCTACGTTAATAGAAATGCTGAACACAGAAGATTCTGGGATATCATTAAATGGATATGAAGGAGAAGTTCCATCAAATTTCTTCGTCCAAGATAGAGAACCAGACTTTGCCATACAATACAAAGAATATCTAAAGCTTCAAGATGGCATTATCTCGCATGATGAGGTGTTGAAACTTTCGGAAAGGATGTTTTTCAAATATCCCAAGATTGTGTCTTTCGTTAAGTCGAGATATCCTTTTGTCTTTATAGATGAGTATCAAGATACCAATCCGCTTATTGTCAAAATATTGCTGGAGTATTTTCCAAAAGTCACAAAAAAATGTATCGTGGGCTTCTTTGGCGATTCTATGCAAGCCATTTATGATGATGGCGTAGGTAATATTGACAGCTATCTTATAACAGACGAGAATCCTGATGGTTGTGTGTACGAAGTGCAAAAGAAGCAAAATAGAAGATGCCCACAATCAGTCATTACTTTAGCGAACTCCCTTCGATTAGATAGTTTACACCAAGAGCCTTCTGATGATTTGAAAGCTCCAAATATGACAGGACAAGGACATGTAAAAGAAGGTTCTATCTCATTTTATTATTCGGATGAGGATAATACAGATGTGTTAAAAGAAAAGCTCACGAACGAATTCGGATGGGATTTTTCTGATACAGAGAATACAAAAGAACTACGTTTGACTCACAATCTGATTGCAAATGAAGCAGGATTTGAAACTTTGATGCAAATCCATGATTCTGACAAAATCATAGATTATGGAATTCGACTTAAAAAATACGCTAAAGCTAAAGGCGTATTTGATGACATTAGAACTTTAACTTTGGATGGAGCCATCAATACTCTTTCTTCAAAATATCCCGCAGATAAAAAGAATTGGTCTCCTACCCCTACTCAAAAAGCTTTTATAGATTCCGACGCAGTACTTTTTGAAGAAGCGAAAAATATGCCATTTGAAAGCATTGCGTGTTATGTGGACAAAGACCAATTGCTGGATGACAAGTCAGAGGAAGATGCAGGCAAGGGAACAGGCTCCAAGTTATCCCCCCTCAATCATCATTTACACAAGATAGAACATTGTATTCAATTATACCTTGATAAGGATTATAATGAGTTCATGCGTTCTACGAGTATAAAACAGATAGTAAGGGCAAGACAGAAAAAAGAACTTCGGGAAGGAATAACAAGGATTATCAGTTCATATAATGATATGACCATTTCTGAAGTCATTGATTTAGCTGATGGCTTGGGAATTTGTGTAAAAGACGATAAGGTTAATTCTTATATAGAAAACAATCCTTATCTTTGGAGACGAATAAAAGATGTAAGCTATAAAGAGGCAAGGAATGTTTACGACTATCGAATGGGAAATAAACCTTTCTCTACTCAACACAAGACAAAAGGATTGGAATACAAAAATGTATTAGTGATATTAAAATCCAATTGGACTAAATATAATTTCGAATCTTTGTTTTTTAATACACGCAAGAGTGTTTCTATTGTGGAACGCACAAAGAAATTATTCTATGTTTGTTGTACACGAGCAAAGGAAAACTTGGTTGTCTATTATCCATCAGCATCCAATCAAGTAATAGAAGGTGCAAAAACACTGTTTGGAAAAGAGAATGTTTATAGAATATAAGAACAACGATGAATATAATCAAAACAGAGATAGAAGGCGTCCTCATTATAGAGCCACGCCTCTTCCGTGATGCTCGTGGCTACTTCTTCGAGAGCTTCAGCGAGCGAGAGTTTGAAGAGAAGGTCTCTCCTATCCTAGGACACAGTGTTCACTTCTGTCAGGACAACGAGTCAATGAGTAGCTATGGCGTGATGCGTGGCCTGCATTTCCAGCGTCCACCATATACCCAGAGCAAACTGGTCCGCTGCGTAAAAGGTAGAGTGCTCGATGTAGCAGTGGATATTCGCAAAGGCTCCCCTACCTATGGTAAGCATGTAGCTGTAGAACTGACAGAAGACAATCATGTCCAGTTCTTCATTCCTAAGGGATTTGCTCATGGTTTTGCTGTTCTCTCAGAGACAGCCGTCTTCCAATACAAGTGTGATAACTTCTATCATCCAGAGGCTGATGGAGGCATCAGCATCCTCGATGATACCCTCGGTATCGATTGGAAAATCCCAACAGAATATGCCAATCTCTCTGAGAAAGATACAAAGCATGCAATGTTGAAAGACTTCGATTCACCATTCGATATCAACGTAGATTTATACAAATAGGGACTTATGGCAGATAAAGAATTTTTAGAGCGAATGCTCTCGATGCTCCCAGAAGAGTTTCAAGACATTTATGACGATACGATACCAGAGGCAAAGGAGATACGCAAGAAGATGGGAAAGAAGGTTTCTTCCGTAAAGTCCTATTCTTGCGCTATGCCGATGTTTGAAGACATTCGTAAGCTCAACTACAAAGGACAAGCCCAGGTCTGCAAGACTTTTCATCAGTACTTGACGAAGCATCCCAATGTGGTATCCTTCTTTCTCGACCGTTTCGAGGAAACCTATTCCCGAATCGATATGAGAGACCTTGACGAATCCATTGAATGGATAGGCTATGCCGTTAATGATATGGACAACACCATTTCGGAGATTGATTACAACGACCCTATGACCTTCTTCGATATAGAAAAAGTGATGGGGAAGGTAATCAGTAAAGAATTAAAGAACAATTCCCTGAAATAAGGAGATGATGGTAGATCTGTAATTCTCAGATGCTTTTTATATGGGTAAAGAGAGTACGGTGGTAATTTGATAGTGAAATAACTGTAAAATTATGGCAGATAATAGTAAGCTAGAAATATTTAAGCTAATATCTAAGCGTTATACCTTTAGGGAGGTAGCTATTTTAAAGTGTGGCTTAGATGAAGCGCAGGTGAATGATAATCAAATATTTAATTCATTGTATGAGCTGTTTTTACAAAAGTTGACTCAGAACGAGGTCTGGACACATAACAGGACAAAGTTAGGACTAGTGTTGTTTTCGTCTGCAGGCGAGAATGTCAATGAGATTTTCAAGGCTCATTCTGATGCTTGTGTAATAGAAGGCTTTATTGATGGTGGTCCCTATGATAGAATTCGCAGGATGGCAGAAAAGGATGATACGACCACGACAACATTATTGGATAGAAACAAGATAGTGACTGATAGATATTACTTGTACCTCTATCTACCGTTGAATTCTCATGTAGGATTAATGTTTTTGGAACGTAAAAAGGGGCAAGATATTCATACACCGATGGAGTTGTTTTTGAATGAAATCCTTAAGGTTAGAAACAACATACATGTAGAGAGATATGTTCCTCAATCCATTATTGAAGATTTTAAAGATGAAGGTATCATAGACTCTTTCACATTTACAGATACCATTGTAAGCCCTGTTCTTGACGGTAATGCAGTTGAGCAACAAGAAAGTAATTATGATGTGTCAGTAAGTATAAAGCCTCGTGCAGGTGAGGCTTTTGGCTATAATATGTTGCAGGATGCTTTAAATAGTGTAGGCAATTTTGTCGTGAACTTTGGCAATGGTGTCAAAAGCCTTTCGCAATTCAGAACTAAGAAAGCAAGAATCCAAAGGAACAATGAGGGATATAATTTTTCAATAGGCGATGATTTGAAAATTCGTCCAATGATAGAGATTGCGGATGAGATTCATGATAGGGACAATGATACTTTGCTGCATGATCAAGCCTATGCGATGGTAAGCGACTTGTTGGAGCAAATTAAGGATGACATATATCCAATACAGGAGGAATAACTATGGGATTTTGGCAAATTGTTTTATATTTGAGCGACTTAATTCATGCAGGTCATAAATGGCAGCGCCAAAACATAATTGGTACTAATTCGGAACGTGCCTTTAAATTGTCTGTCTTTCAAATTGTGGGCTGTCTGTTGGCTGGTTGGTTTGTATATAAGAATCCTTCGGGTGTATCAGATACAGCAATAGATTATTTATTGAGTTCTTTAAGTATTATTACAGGATTCTTCTTTGCTGTAATACTTTTGAGTTATGATCAGTTTAATAAAATAGAAGTTCCTGATAACGGAGCTACAGAAGATGAAAAGATAAAAGCATTGAAATCAATTAATTTCTTGAAAAAATATAATGCTCTGTCTTGCTATGCGATTTTGTTGGCTATAATTGTAATCTTTATGCTTATAGGTACACTCTTGTTTGGGCAAAAGACAGATATAGGTGAAGATTTTGAAGTGGCAAGTTCTTTGGAAAATGTCGCTTTGTTCCCAACCCTATGTTTTTATGGGTTAGTTGTATGGAGATTCTTGATGATATATTTCTTACTGGATTTCTTCATCATAACAATTTATGCAATATGTAGTTTGTTCCAATTTCTGAATTTGCAGATGCTTGACCTTCAACTACCATTTGCGGTGAATGCTAGTCATGTGCCAAGTGAGTATCAAGTTTATAAACGTAATTTTGGGAAGAGAGGTGTGTTTCTAGTTCTTCTGATGGGGATACTTCTATTGCTATTTGTCACTTCATTATGTTTTATTCATAAATGATATTTATTGTTTCAGATAATTTGAGACATGTCTAATTAAACGTTAGATAACTACAAGCGAATAATACTTTGCTTCCAAAGCACTTTATGATGGTGGTGTTCCTATATACGAGCTGTGTCATATTGAATATTTGGGAAGTAATGGAAATAAAAGTAGCAGTAGCCGGCACCGGCTACGCAGGTCTGAGCATAGCGCCCCTATTATCTCATCACCATAGCAATAGGTGTAATCCCTGAGAAGGTGGAGAAACTTAACAATAAGATTTCTTCAATCCAAGATGATTACATCGAAAGTGTTGGGCTGAGAAGATATTATTAAAAAAAATAAATCGTATACATTTATAATGTACAACGACATACAAATCATAATCATGGCCGGCGGCGTAGGCAGCCGCTTCTGGCCTATGTCAACCCCCGATTACCCAAAGCAGTTCATTGATGTGATGGGTGTCGGCCGTTCCCTCATTCAATTGACAGTAGATAGATTGAAGCCAATCTGTCCTGTCGAGAACATGTGGGTAGTGACAAACGAGAAATATATCAGCATTGTCAAGGAGCAAATCCCTGACATGCCAGTAGATAACATATTATCAGAGCCGGAGGCTCGCAATACCGCTCCATGTATCGCTTATGCCTGCTGGAAGATCCAGAAGCAGCATCCTGATGCCAACATCGTGGTGACACCATCCGATGCCCTGGTCATTAATACTTCAGAGTATCAGCGAGTGCTCAGCAAGGCATTAAGCTATACTTCCGATAAGAACGCCATCGTTACTATCGGTATTAAGCCAAGCCACCCGGAAACAGGCTATGGCTATATCGCCGCTGCAGAGCCAACATCCGTAGATGAAATCTACAAGGTTAAGGCTTTCAAGGAAAAGCCAAACCTGGAGACAGCCGAGCAATATCTTGCTGCCGGCAATTACTATTGGAATGCCGGAATCTTCGTATGGAACATTGATACCATCAGCAAGGCAATCCGAACCTTCCAGCCGAACCTTGCCAGCATTATGGATGAGATGGCACCTTCTTTCTATACCGAACAGGAGAAAGAGGTAGTAGGCAAACTCTTCCCAACCTGCGAGAAGATAAGCATCGACTATGCTGTGATGGAGAAGTCGAAGGAAATCTATACCCTACCAACCAAGTTCGGATGGAGCGACTTAGGCAGTTGGGGCAGCCTCCGTACCTTACTTCCACAAGATGAGGATGGCAATGCCAAGGTAGGCAAAGACATCCGATTGTATGAATGCAAGAACTGCGTGGTTCATGCAGCCGATGAAAGCAAGGTGGTGGTTCAAGGCTTGGATGGTTATATCGTGGCAGAGAAGAATGGACAACTGCTTGTTTATTCTTTGAAAGTGGAACAGAAAATTAAAGAATTTGGAAAATAATGGCACAATCAGTAAAAGTTAATTATATACTCAATCTTATCAATACGGGATCGCAGATGCTGTTCCCATTGATAGCTTTTCCTTACATTTGCCGAGTCATTGAGGCTGACGGTATTGGTCTTGTGAATTTTTATCAGTCTATCATCAAATATATTTCTCTCTTTACTTGTCTTGGTATACCTATGTATGCTATCCGGGAAATAGCGAGAGATAGAGATGATGTGATAAAGATGAATAGAACAGCTGTAGAATTATTGTTGCTTCATACTTTTCTCTCGCTATTGGGATACGTTGTTGTGGCAATACTATGTATGGTGGTACCACAGATAAAAGCGGATATACCATTGTTCTTAATTTTAAGTCTAACTATATTTTTTACAGCAATAGGTTGCGAATGGTTTTATCAAGGAATAGAGGATTTTAAGTACATCACAATTCGAGGGCTAATTATCAAAACGATAGCTTTGATATTGTTATTTGTTTTTGTGCGTACCAAGGATGATATCCTATACTTTGGCTGCTATATGGTTTTTGGTGTATTGGGTGGAAACATCTTTAACTTCTTTCGCCTCCGTAAATATATACACAAAGAAAATATCTTATTTTCCGAATTGCATATTAAACGACATATTAAGCCTGTATTAAAAGTTTTCTCTTTTTCGGTTGTTACGAGTATATACCTTCAGCTCAATACCGTATTGTTGGGATTCTTGAAAGATGCAACAGTGGTCGGCTACTTTACAGCAGCAACAAAAGTGATGGGAATGCTTTTGAGTATGTCGGCATGTTTAGGATCAGTAATGATGCCTAGAGCCTCTCATTTAATAGCGGAGAAAAAGAACAAGGAGTTTGCTCATCTTATCCAAAAATCTTATGACTTTACATTAGCAATTGCTTTGCCTGTTACGTTATTTTTAATTTTCTGTGCACCAACATTGATAATTATATTTTGTGGTAAAGACTTTGTACAAGCGATAGAAGCTTCGCAAATTATAGCTCCTATAATATTATTTGTTGCAATTTCAAATGTAATGGGGATTCAGATACTCTATCCCAAAGGGAAAATCAATATAGTTACCTTTTGTTGTTGTATAGGTGCAGTAGTTGATTTAATGCTTAATTTTAGCCTTATTCCTACAATGTCATATATAGGTACATCTATAGCTTATGTCGGAGCTGAATTTGCAACTTTATTATCTATGTGTATAATGGGAAGAAAATATATACCCTTAAAGTATTTTAGAAGAAAACATCTTAATTATATCTTAGGTAGTATTTTTATGGCAATAGCTTTTTATTGCATAATGTTACTCGATTTTTCTGCATTTTCGAAAATGATTTTACAAGGCTTTTGTGGTTTAGGAATCTATTTGCTTGTTTTATACATCTGCAAGGATGAATCCTTGATGCAAATTCTTTTTAAGGTAAAAACAAAGTTTTAAGTAAGTAAAGATTATTATGATTACAACAAAACATGAACTCCGTGAAGCCATTTCTCAATATAGAAAACGATATGGCAATTCTATTAAAAATTATATTAAAGGACTAATTTTGAAGTCTGATGCTAGTCATGCTATTAGATTGTTGACTATTTTAAGAAAAACTGAATATTATTTTAATAATAAAGATAGAAATGTTTTCTATAAAATATTGTATGTGCTCTATTATATAAAATATCACAGAATACAATACAAATATGATACATATATTGCAATAAATTGTTGTAAACCTGGGTTGTGGATTCCACATGTGGGGGCAAATTATTAATTGTAAATCAATGGGCTATAACTGTAGTGTAAATAAAGGAGTCGTTATTGGTAACAAAAAGGGACAGGAGAACAGAGCTATCATCGGAGATAATTGTTATTTTTCATTAGGTTGTAAAGTAATCGGAAAAGTAAATATTGGTGATAATGTTATTGTTGCTCAAAACTCTGTTGTTGTAAAAGACTTTCCGAGTAATACTATAGTTTCAGGAGTACCTGCGAAAATAATCATAACTTTCCAAAATTTTAAGGAGATAAATATATAAGGTTTCTTTATAGAAAATCAAATGATAGTAAAAATATTAGAAAATGGAATACTATATTTTTTTCATTGTACTATTTCTATGTGCGTTTGCTGAAGTCAATAATCTGTTAAAAAATAAAATACTCTTTGCTATATTAGTATTTCTTTTAATACTCTTTGCTGGAACTAGGTATGAAATAGGTACAGACTATATGACATATTCTTCTTTGTTTGAAATATGCAAGGAGGGGAGTATAATAGCGCAACTCGTTACAGTTGAGGCTCTATTTGTACTATTGTCTAATGTGGCATATTCTTTAGCAGGGATATTTCTTATTTATGCTCTAATTGGAGTCGGAGGAAAAGGAATTATCATTTCAAAAGTAGCGTATCCGTTTACTTGTTTATTGATGTATTATGGGTTCTGCTATTTGTTTTTTGATATGGGTATTATGCGGCAAGGTGCTGCAATCGCAGTTTGCTTATACTCGATAAGATATATAATCAAAAGAGAGCCTAAAAAATTTATATTTTTAGTTTTTGTATGCACAACTTTTATTCATAGGTCTTCTTTGTTTTGGATTTTTGCTTATTTTATAAAGCCAACTTGTTTGAGTAAAAAAAATATATATTTGTTCTTAGCAATATCATTTCTTTTAGGATTCATTGTAAATGAGCAATTTTTATTAAGTGTGCTATCTGTTATGCCTAGCTTTTTTTCAAAGTTTGGTAACACTATAGTGAACATACAGCAGGAATCTTTAAATTTTGGCTTTACTAGTTTGCGTAAGGTTGTAATAATATTATTCTTGACAAACTATTTGTGTAAAAAACTTAGCCACCAGCAAATTTTCTATAAATATTTGATTAATATATATTTTTGGGGCGTATGTGCTTCATTAGCTTTTGTGCGATTTCCAACATTGGCAGGAAGAGGAACGTATTTCTATTGTGTTACGGAAATACTACTTCTACCCTTATGTATGAAATACATTAAAAATAAATTTCTTAAAAACCTATATTTTATAGGTCTGAGTCTATACTCTTTCCTGTATATGAGGAATGTTATTAATAATGTCAATACAGATTCATGGATGAATCTGTTATATTTACCCTATAATTCAATTTTATACAAATGAAAGTTTTAATTTATGCATTTGAGTCAGAATTGGCACCTAAAGGGGGGCCTCTTGGCTATTTATTTAATCTTAAAAAAGCGGTTGATGCTAATAATGATGATTCTATAACATTTATAAAGGATGACTTTAAATATAAAAAAGTCAAACAGAAAATAAATGGAATAAAGAATGTCTGGCTTCGTAAGGTTTTGGTACAATTTAAATTACTAGCAAAGTATTGGTTACTATTATATGGTAAAAAGCATACTTCACAAGTTGATTTATCAAAGTTTGATATTGTGCATTTCCATTCAACATTTGATATGTATTCAGTACGTGATAGTTTAGTAAACTATCAAGGAAAAGTTGTGTTAACTTCTCATTCTCCAACTCTTTTGTCGAAAGAAATATTTGATTCTGCAAGTAAATTCTGTAAATGTTTTAGATTTATTTATGGTAAGCTATCCTTAATGGATACTTATGCTTTTTCTCGTGCTGATTATTATATATTTCCTTGTCCAGAAGCAGAAGAACCATACTACCATGCGTGGCAAGATTTTTATGTATTAAAAGAAAAGAGAAAAAATCAATTTAAGTATCTGCTAACAGGTATTCCACCTTGCCATTCTAAAATATCGCCAGTTGAAGTACGTAAAAAATATAATATCCCTAATGATTGTTTTGTATTTTGCTATGTCGGAAGACATAATGAAATTAAGGGGTATGATGTTTTAAAACGTTTGGGTGAAAAAATACTATCTGAGTATAAAAATGCTTATTTCTTAGTGGCAGGAAAAGAAGAGCCAATGAAGGGAATTAAGAGTAATAGATGGATTGAAGTTGGCTGGACTTCGGATCCATATTCTCTAATTTCTGCTTCCGATGTTTTCCTCCTTCCTAACAAAGAAACTTATTTTGATTTAATTTTATTGGAAGTCTTGTCATTGGGAAAAATAGTTATAGCTAGTAATACTGGTGGAAATAAACATTTCCGTAATTCGGAGAGCATTTTTTTATATGATGATACTATGGAGGCTTATGATTTAATGAAAATGATATATTCAACTTCTATAGAAGAACGTACACGTTTGGAAAATCTAAGTTTCTCTGAATACAAAAAATATTATACATGTAACTCATTTTACGTGAATTACAAGAATATAATGCTAGACATTTTTAACAGTAAACAATGAAACTATTATTTATTAATTCTGCTTCTAAAGTTTTTCATGGTGAAGATGGAGCATTGTATCTAAATCCTCATATCACTAATAATGGCTTTAGACAGTATAGGTCACTTTGTGATCATTTCACAATGTTGATAAGGGATTGTGGAAAACTTCGACATGAGGATTTAGACAAGTTTGAAAAGTTTGACTCTTCAATCGGACGACTTATTCCTTATCCTAACATTTATAGTATCAAAGGGTATTTTGATATAGTTAAACAGATGCGTCTACGTCAACTCATCAAGCATGAGGTAATGAAAGCTGATAGGGTTATTTGTGGCTCGCAAGCAGGAGAGGTTATTGATTTGACGGTAAATTATTGTAAGAAGTATAATAAACCTTATATGATTTATTGTCTTGGTATGGTATTTGAGGGGCAATGGTTTCATAGTTTGAAAGGGAAACTTGTAGCCTATCCTCGTGAGTATAGTTGTAAAAGACTCTTTAAGGATGCGCCTTATGCTATTTATGTAACTAAAGATGCATGTCAAAAACGTTATCCTTGCTTTGGCAAGACATTAGGATGTTCTGATGTTGAGATTCAAAAACCTAATGAAATGGTTTTGCAAAATAGATTAGAAAAAATTCAGAACACAAAACGAACTATTGTATTTGGAACAGCTGCATATTTGGATGTAAAATGGAAAGGGCATCATTTAATGCTAAATGCCATTGCCATGTTGAAGTCAAAAGGTATCAATGTTCAATATCAAATGGTTGGTCTCGGTACCGGAGCTAAAATTATGTCATTGGCAGAGAAGTTAGGCATTTCTGATAATATCAAAATTCTAGGAGGAAAGAAACATAATGAGATGTTTGATTGGTATGATCAAATAGATGTATATGTACAACCTAGCTATCAAGAGGGTCTTTGTCGTTCTATTGTAGAAGCGATGAGTAGAGCGTGTCCTGTTATCTGTTCCAATGCTGGAGGCAATTATGAATTGATAGATTCTAAATATATCTTTCCGGTAGGAGATGCTAAGACACTTGCAGAAAAGATAGAACAGGTTTTAAAAGAAAATAACTTTGCCCAAATGGCTAAGCTTAATTTTGAGAAATCCAAAAATTATGATGGAGATAAACTTAATGCAGAAAGATGGGCTTTTATTAAAAAATTTATAGACAATGAGTAAAATTGGAATATTAACCTATCATTCAGGTTTTAATTATGGTGCATGCTTGCAAGCTTTTGCATTGCAAACCACATTGAAAAAGTTTGGATATGATAGTGAAATCATAAATTTTGAGCCAGAGGCTTTTGTTGCAAGTCGTGAAATGTTTAGCCGTAGACCAAGACGACTGAAAGAAGTTATCAAGAACTTAACACGTATTCCTTATTGGAAATCTCTTCATATTAGAGAGAGAATGTTTAATGATTTTACACTGAAGGTGTTAAAGGCTACTCCTCGTTATAAAACTGAGAATGAGGTGATACAACATGCAGAGGAGTATGATTGTATTATCTGCGGAAGTGACCAGATTTGGAATCTTTCTAAAACTCATGATGCCCCCGCAGCTAATCCAATCTTCTTTCTAAATTTTCCCAAAAAACAAAGAAGGGTAGCTTATGCAGCTTCATTTGCTTCTTTTATAAAGCAAGCATCTTCTCATGAAGATGAATTCCTTCCATGGCTGAAATTATTTGATTCCGTTTCTGTTCGAGAGCAGGATGGTGTGGAATATGTCAAGTCTAAAGGTATTAATTGTGAACTCGCTTTAGACCCAACTATTCTTTTGGATAAAGAAGATTACGAGCCAATTTGTGCAGAAAGAAAAATCAAAGATAAATATGTATTGATGTTTGGTTGGAATACCAATACAGATTTAGTTGAAGCAGCTAAAATGGTTTCGGCTAGACTTGGGTTGCCTGTTTATAATATAGTGCCACCACCACGCAAAATGTTCTGTGGAATTCCTCGCAGACTGGATGTTGGTCCTTGCGAGTTCTTAAGTATGATAAAAAACGCAGAATTTGTTGTTACCAATTCTTTTCATGGTACAGCGTTCTCGACTACTTTTGAAAAGCCTTTCGTTTCTGTTGTGACTGGTAAAGCCGACACTCGCATGTATTCTCTTCTTGACCAATTAGGATTGTCTGATCATTTAGTAACAAAAGATCAGATAAATATTGATAAGATATTAGTAACAGACTTTAGTTGTGTAAGAGAAAGGAAATCTGCATTAAGAAAAACTTCATTAGATTTTTTGCAAAATTCATTAAAAGGATTATGATCAGTTTTGACTTTGATAAGGATTGTTGCGGTTGTCATGCTTGTATGAATGCCTGCCCTGTTGGTGCTATTAAGATGAAACCTAATAAAGAAGGTTTTTTTATGCCTAACGTGAATATGGATGTTTGCATAAAGTGTGGAAAATGTGAAAAAGTTTGTCCTCATTTAAATACTACATCCAATATTGCCACATATTCTTTAGAATCGTTTAAGGATAAGTCTTCTTACTTATACTTTTTGGATAGCAAGGAACGTAAAGAATCTGCATCAGGTGGATTTGTTTTTGCTGCAATGAAGTCATGTCTTACTAATGGCGGTGTTGTTTGTGGTTGCGTGTGGGATGAAAACATGAAGGCAATTCACATAATAACAGATAAAGAGGGTGATTTGCAAAGAATGCAAAGTTCAAAATATGTTCAAAGTGAAATTGGGCAATGCTATTCTGAAATAAAGACTTTTCTTAAACAAGGAAGAAATGTTGTTTTTTGTGGAACGCCATGCCAGACCGCTGGTTTGAAGACGTTCTTAGGTAAGGTTGATACTTCAAATTTGATTTCCATTTGTGTCATCTGTCATGGAACTCCTTCACCTTTAGCTTGGAAAAAGCGGAAACTGGTTCAAGAGCATAAGTACAAGGGAAAGTTAGTATATGTCAATATGCGAGATAAGCATAAGAAGGGATATGCCACAACTTGTTGTAAATATGTATATGATGTGAATGGATCACGGAAAGTTGTGGAGCGTGCAGCTTATATAGCTGACCCTTATGTCTTTTTATTTGCAGACAGTTTGTATCTGAGAAATTCGTGTTATCATTGCCAATATAAAGCTGATGGTAACGGTGCAGACATTATAGCAGGTGATTTTCATGCCTCGATAAATGAGGCAGGAAAATGGGGTTGTTCTTCAGTCTTCGCTATGACTCAAAAGGGTGAGAATTTCATACAAACACTTCCGGGCTACTGTATAATGTCTGACTATAAAAAGTTAGTTGGGGTAAATCCGATGCTTTGGAAATCAGAAAAAATGAACTCACAAAGAAAAGTATTCTTTGAAGCAATACAGAAAAATGCTGTATCTGAAAGTGATTTCACGCAATTCTTGCCAAAGAAATATTATGTGAAAAAGGTGTTAGAGCAGATGGGATTGTTTAATGTTGTTAGAAAAATGCTGAAATAACTTATGAGTGGTTTTACGTTTATATATATTTCTGATATTCATATCGGACATAGCTCACCAGAAGACGAAGGTCTTGTCCTTAGTGCTTTTATTAAGGATGTTTCTAATCAGATAACAAGCTATGATATTGCCCACGTTTATGTGGTAGTTGGTGGAGACTTGGTTTGGAATGCTGATGCTTATGCTCAATACGAGGATTTCGACAGACAAGTAGTACAGCCTTTGGTGAATATGGGCATTGAGCGCAAACACTTTGTTTTCACGATGGGCAATCATGATTGTCAACAGTCCGTTGTGTCTTCAAACTCGTTAAGTCATACTTTAGCGATTGAAAAGAGATACCAAGAAAGAGAATTTAATGATTGGATTCATCAAGATAAGTGTTGTGTGGAAAAGTTCAACATGTTTAAACGATATTTGAACGAAAAGTTTTCTTTTGATAGATACGACATTCTATGTAATTCTGTTGAAATTGATGAGGATTGGTGTATTCTGAGTTTGAATACATCTTTGGCATCATTTGCTGCATTTCAAGGAAAAAGGGATGAACGCAATCTTGGGGTTGATACTCGCTCCTTGAATCAATGGCTAAATGCAGACAAGCATAAGAAACGTATTTTACTGATGCATCATCCTCAGGAATGGCTGCAAGAATGGGCGGAACGAGAGATTAATGCATTCATAAAGAGAGACTTTGATGTTGTCTTGACAGGTCACACTCATGAGCAAGATATTTTGTGTAATAGTAATGGGAATGATTCTTATATAGAGATAAAGGCTCCGCAGCTATTTACAACAAAGAAAGACCAAACTTTGGGATATTGTTTCATAGAGTTTGGCACAATCGGTATTGAGCGTATCATTTATCGCCAATGGTCTGACAAACGCCATCGTTTTCAGTTGGGAAGTGATTTTACAGAACAGGAGAATGGCATCATTGATTTCTTGCAAAATAAACAATCTCAACCGCTTGATATAGAGTCAAACAAAAGTCCTAAGAATTTAGTTTTGCAGCTTGCCAAGGCTAAGCTAGAAGAATTGATGACTTTGTATAGTAAGCAACCGAAAGTTTGGGTTGATAGGTATGTGAGTCCAGAAAGAATAGATCATACACGACGAATCAATAAGGTAAAATTACTCTCTGAGCATGACATTATTAATAAAGATACTAATGTGAAGATATTGGCACCAGTACAATATGGATTGACTTGTTATGGTTTGCATTTTGTTTATACTCTCATTGCAAAATACGACAAGGTTGGTATCTTCGTTCCAAAGGAATGGAAGAATAGACAAAAGTTAGGAGGTTATATTGAGAATAAACTTTCTGAATGTAACATCTCTGGAGATGAAATAGCATGGGTTGTTGTGGATGATTGGGTTGTTACAAAGAAACAGTCGGCAGAATACTTGGGAACTATACGAGAAAAGATGCCAAATGCAAAGGTTATGCTTCTTTCTCCTCGTTTGGAAAAGTACTTCAAAAACAATGATGAGATAGTAACTCGTGAGCCAAACTTTGAATCTTTGTATTTGGCACCTTTGCAGAGAAAAGATGTAAGGGCACTTGTCTCTGCATATAATAAGGTGAATTATATTGATGAAGAAGAAAAGGTCTTGGAACGTGTTGATAATGATATGAAAGACCTTAACATGCATCGAACACCAATCAATACTTTTACACTACTAACTATCTTCAACAATCACAATACTGAACGTTTGATAAACAGAACCGCTGTTATAGAGAAAATTCTGCAAATGGTTTTTGAGAATGATGTGGTTCCCAATTACAAAACAATAATTCCTGACATGAAGGATTGCGAGTTTGTCTTGGGTGTCTTCTGTAAAGACATAATCATCAAAAATATTGATTTCTTTGATAAAGATTATTTTCTCAATTACCTCAAGGATGTTTGTAAAAAGCAAGGAATTGATTTAGACATAGACTATTTGTTCGATGTTTTATATTATAATAATGTAATAAAAGAATTTGAAGGAAAATATTGTTTTAGGCATTCATTTTGGGCTTATTATTTTGCCGCTATGGAAATGTATAGACCTGATAGTGAATTAAAAGAATATATTTTTAAAGCTCATAATTACATTCACTATCCAGAAGTGTTGGAATTTTACTCAGGAAAAGATAGACAACGACAAGATGCAGCAGAATATATGCTTGATGACATTGAAAAGGCTACTCAGAGTGTGCATGACAAAGTAGGATGGAAAGATGACTTAAACTTGTTTTCTTTGTTGAAGTGCCAACAGACGGAAGAGCAGAAAGAGCAAATCTTTAAGTTGTTGGATGATAATGTCAAGCAATCTTCCTTGCCTACAGAGATAAAGGATTCTTATGCAGATAGTAATTACAATGTTGCCAAACCGTTTGACCAATCCGTGAGAAAGTTTATGCATGAATATTCTGTTAATTACTTGATAGAGTGTATTAGAATAGCCTCTATGGTTTATCGGAATTGTGACTATGTACAAATTGAGACAAAAAACAGATTGCTAGCAGCCATTTTTGCTTCATGGAAAGTAGTCACTCAAATCTTTTTTGCATTATCTTGGCCTTTGGCAGTTAATGGGCATGTAGGTATAGAGGACTCATATTTTGAACTTGATGATGTGTTTGAACGTTTTAAAAACATTAAGGAAAAACATATCGGAGTAGTTGTCTGTATCCCTTTAAATATTTTAAATATGTTCAAGGACTACTTATATTCTGAGAAGAATTCTAAAATGTTATTGATGGCGTTTGCAAACGAGCATGATAAGATTATTAAATTTTTACAAGCTTACATCTTAGTCTTGGAGCGTCCAAAAGATTGGAATATCTATATTGATAAGTACATTTCCGAGTTAGGAGCAAATACCTATTACTTAGGTCAACTAAAAGATATTATGTTATTACATCTTGGTCATAATGAAATAAAAGAAGAGGACGAACCTAGATTGAAAAATTTAATAAAAAAGGCAGCTTATAAACTAAGCACAGGTAAAAATGTTAATAGTATTCAAGAATTAAATAGTATTTGTATTACCAAAGAGAAATCTTCTGATGATGTAAAAAATGATAACAATGATAATAATTTGTCTGATTAATTAAAAGTGTATTGAAACATATGAAAAAAATAATTATTAATGGACAATTTACAGCGCGAAGAGTTACTGGACAGGAACGTTTTGCATTTGAAATTATATTAGAATTAGACAAAATATGCAAGAAAGGTCAATATGCTTTGGTTGTTCCAAAAAATGCTTCCAATATTCCGCATTTGAATAATATACCAGTTATCAAATTTGGAAAGGCGAAAGGATCTTTATGGGAACAAACTTTTTTAGCTTTGTATATGCTAACTCATCCTAGAAGCATTTCTCTAAACCTTCTTACGATAATGCCTGTTTTAAAACCTGGAATTATTTGTATTCACGACATGAGTTATAGAACTCATCCCGAGTATTGCAAGACATTCTACATGAAGGTTTCTAGATGTTGGCATATATTTCAAGAGGAGTTAGCTCGAAGATTCTCACCTTTGTTATTCACTGTGTCAGAATATTCTAAGCAGCAAATGATGGAGCACTTAAAGTTGCCTTCAGATAAAATAGTTGTATTGGGAAATGGATGGGACCATTTCAAAACTGTAGTTTCTGATGATTCATTAGCTATTCGTAAACCGAGTTTATTTGAAAATCCTTTTTTCTTTTCTTTAGGCAGTTTGGCTCCAAATAAAAATATCCAATGGATATTGGAGGTCGCAAAGAAGCATCCACAATATAATTTCTTTGTTGGTGGCAATGCTAATTTGCGTGCCTATGGTACAGACTATAAGGAAGAGGACTTTAAGAACGTAAAATTCCTTGGATATATCAGTGATGGTGAAGTAAAGTACCTTATGGCTCATTGTAAGGCTTTTATATTCCCTTCTTTCTTTGAGGGATTTGGTATTCCTCCATTGGAGGCTATGAGTGTTGGAGCAAAATGCATTATAGCTAAGACGAGTTGTCTGCCAGAGATATTTGGTGATGCAGCATATTGGATAGACCCTTATGATACGAATGTGGATTTGGATGAGCTCTTATCTAAGGAAGTCGCTTCACCAAAAACAATCTTGGAGAAATATACTTTTGAGAGTTTTGCAGGTGTAATGCACAAAACTCTACTTGAACTAATAAAGTAACAATTGACAATGAAAATTTTACATATCGGTCAAATGATAGGGGGCTTGGATATTTATATCCGAAACTCTATTATATATAATAAGGTGGGGAGTAATGAGTATGTCATTGTGTGTGGCAAGGATGATAAGCATCAGCCAGTAGTTCGCAATGGCATCACTGTAAAGGAATATCCAATATCGCTATTCCGCTCGCTCAATCCTTTAAATGATTTAAAGGCTTTGATAGAAAGCGTTAAGATTATTAAGAAGGAGAAGCCGGATGTGATTCATTGCCATAGTGCGAAAGGTGGTATCATCGGAAGAACTGCGGGATGGATTACTGGTGTGAAGACATTCTATACGCCTCATGCTTTTTCTTATCTCTGTACTCCTTCGAAGTTGAAACGATGGGTGTTTATGACAATTGAGCGATTGACTCGTTTCAAGACATACGTATTGGCTTGTTCGGAATCTGAACAGGAAATGGCGAATAAGGAGGTTGGCTATTCTAAAGAGCATGCCTTGGTTTGGCACAATGCCGTGCCTGATTCTTCTCTTGAAAGGGGAAAGGTGGTTGATATATCAGAGCCTTATGTTTGCTATATAGGACGACCATGCTATCAGAAGAATCCTTTGTTTTTGCTTGATGTCATCAAAAAAGTGAAGGATAGTGGCTGTAATCTCAAATTTATCTTGTTAGGCGTTGGCTATCATTCTCCTGAATTGGATGCGATGAAAGCCAAAATGCATGAGTTAGGATTGGAAGATTCCATTCGTCTGGAACCTTGGATTAATCATGCTGATTGCCAAGAGTTTGTGCGTAAGTCGCTGTTCTATATATCTACAGCTCTTTATGAAGGTTTGCCTTTGGCTATCATTGAAGCTATGGCGAATGGCAAGGCGATTATAGCCAGTGATGTGGTTGGAAATAAGGATTGCGTAAGAAATGGTGAGAATGGGTATCTCTTGCCTTTGGATGCAGCTTCATACGCAGAAAAAATTATTCAACTTGTGAATGATGATGATTTGAGAAAGGACATGGGGAGGAAATCAAGAGAATTTTTCTTGAAAGATTTTTTTATCGAAAATAGAATTAAATTATTACAACGAATTTACGAATCTTAATTATTAAAAAGAATGAAACAATATGATTATTTGATAGTTGGCTCTGGCTTGTTTGGAGCAACTTTTGCTTATCTTGCAAAAAAACAAGGTAAGAAGTGTTTGGTAATCGATAAGCGTTCTCATTTAGGAGGTAACATCTACTGTGAGAATATTGAGGGTATCAACGTGCATAAGTATGGCGCTCACATCTTCCATACCTCCAATAAGAAGGTATGGGACTTTGTAAACTCTATCGTTGAGTTTAATCGCTATACCAACTCGCCAGTAGCTAACTATAAGGGCAAACTCTATAATCTGCCTTTCAATATGAACACCTTCTACCAGATGTGGGGTGTAACTACACCAGAGGAAGCGCAGGCTAAGATTGATGAGCAGAAGGCTGAAGCTGTTGCACGCATGAAAGCTGATGGCG
>ENA-OYZZ01000066-OYZZ01000066.1-human-gut-metagenome-genome-assembly--contig:-NODE-66-length-55251-cov-6.144938_pt1 | contig 55251 bp, 44 predicted proteins | sample MGYA00244199_ERZ653482 | MGnify/ENA primary metagenome ERZ653482 (study PRJEB26926, sample SAMN06165036) | human gut metagenome | biome: ENVO:00009003; feature: ENVO:2100002; material: ENVO:00002003...
CCTATTAAGTCGTCGGCAGCGTCAGATGTGTATAAGAGACAGTCCCAATATCAATACGAACCCAATAACGCCTGTGGCAACTAGATAATAAACGTAGCTATTATCCAACCATAACGTGTTATAAGGAGTAAGACCCATTCCATAGGAGCTGTTGGAGACATAGCCAAGTCCAACCATTAAACGACCACTTCTAAATAACTCAGGCAACGCATGGTCCAACAAAGTTAATCGATTCGATTGAACAATGGCACTATCAAGTGACATCGAGCCAAGAACGCTCGAAATAGCGTACGCAATAGCCATCAAAAGCACCAACCGTGAAACACGGTAGGCGAGCCTAGAATACTTGCCACCGGTTTTAAGGCGTCCTGAACAATAGAACGCAATAAGCAGAGCTAAGCCAATTAATGAACTACGGGAAGCGCTGCAGAGCAACATCAGCAGGGCCACAGCCAATAATCCAAAATCTATGGAAATGATGAACCAACCTTGGCCGCGTCGTTCCTCACACACATTCATAAATATAAACATCATGAATAAAGCGACACACATTCCTCCGAGTGTATTTGGATGGCCAAACCCAAATACCGTACGAACTCGTTGGTCGGCACTAAAAAGAGATGACAGTCCACTTAAATTAACGTCACCAAAATGTGTAAACAGCTGGACAGTCAAAATAATGCCTAATAAATGAAAGCAAAGAGCGCAGAAACCCCGTTGGATATTTCTATCCCTGACATACCAGGCAGTAAAAACAACCACAAGAAAGAAGAGGACCATAGTTTGGCCTATACCTAAACTCCCAGGCATTCTTGGATTGGTAAAGACATAACAAAACAGCACAATGTGTGATGCAAGCAATACAAAAAAGCCAGAAAAAGCAGTAGGTCTATATATCCCTTTATTTAGTTCCAAGAGCCAGAGTGTTCCGACAAATGCAAGGTAAACAGCCTGAATCAAAATAGTTAAAGCAGATGAATCAATAACCTGAGCAACAACAAGCACTCTAGTTGTATATACGGCCGCAAATAATAAATAGAACACCAATGTATCGATTTTTTTTGATGAAATGGCCCGTCCGTAACCCACTATTCCCCCCTTAAAAACAACCTTGCAAGTGCGTACCATCTAAAACGTAAAATCAAATAGCGAAGTAAATCTTTTATTGAGCACGGCCTGAAATCAGTTAATAATTCTTGAACCCCGGCTTTCTCAATCCAAGAATCAACCACTTTGAATGAATTGCCCTCTCGCACTGACAGAGCAGCATCGCAAGGGCGATCGCCGCGATTACGAAAGAAGCCCATCGCGCGAGCTGCGCGCGGCATCTCGGCAGCAGAGAGAACAGGACGAGGCAACCAAAGCAGGCTCCGCCCAGCGAGTTGGGTTGACCGAACCCGAACACAGAGCGCATCCTGTCCGACGAGCTCATGATGTTCATAACACCAGACAGGTTTAGATCCCCAAGGTGCGTCAAGAGGCAAAACGCCAGCAATCCGCCGATTGTGTAAAACGAGAGTCGGACAAAGAGGTCGAATACTTCTCTGGTCCTGATGAAATAGGCGGTGAGACCTATCACCAAGACAAATAGAAGGGCCGACTGAGTCAAGGAGTACTCGGAAGGCATCATTGGGTTGGTCAGCACGAGGCAGAAGAGCACGGCATGTAAAGCCATTAGCGCGAAGCAGGCAAACCCGTCTCCCAAGCATCTTACCCTTCCCAAGATCAAATCGATGGCAAGAACAGCGCCGAGAAGCCCGATGTAGGCAAGCTGGACCAGAATGGTCGCTGCCGATGATTTTATTAACGTGCTGAGAACAAGCCCCCTAGACAAGAGCACTATGGGCCACAGAACGGAAAAACAGACCACGGACAGCCTGGCAGACGCAAGGCTCACGTAGCCCCCGTGCACGCGATCCCGCCGTACTCTGCCATATCCAGAGACTCCCCGCGCTGCGAGGCGTTGCTCATCGCTAGCCGCAATGACCATTTAGTACCCCCTTAAAAACAGCGCGGCAAGCGAGTATGCGCCCCTGCGAAGCATCGCCAGCCTGGCTCTATCCTTGCAATCCCGCGCCACAGCCCCCCGTATGCTGTCGAGGCCTTCGATTGATTCGAGCACAGCCGAAATCTTGGTCGAAAGCACCCCGTGCCTCTTGAGCCGCCCGGCGTAGTTCGCCAAAATTCGAGCCATCGAAAGGCGCGCTTCATTCCTCTCAGCCTCGCCGAGACCGCACGCATCGCAAAAGCTCATCAGGGCTGCGTACATCTTCCCATAGTCCTCGGCATCGGATGCGCTGGGGGGGCGCTCCGTCCTGCTGCCCTCGTTGGCCACATACACGTAGGTGGTTTGGGGAGAATATGCAGCCGTGCGAGCCTTCTCGAGGAAGGCAAGGTTGAAGCAAAGGTCCTCCCCGAGACTTTGACCAAGGGGAAACAGAACTCCCTTGCTCAAGGCTTTCTTGTAAAGCCTTGACCAAGGGGAATTCGCCGTGCATGTTAGCGCGAGAGCTCTCGCACGCCCGATATCCGAGGGAGAGAGCTGCGGTTTCACGACCGTCTGAGAGTTATCGCTCTCTCGCACGTAATCAAACGTGATGTAGTCCTCGCCGCCCCGCATAGCGTCAAACGCCATGCCGAGATAGCCTGGCGCAGCATAGTCGTCGGCGTCAACGAAAGCGATGTAGTCGCCGTTCGCTGCAGCGATGCCTAGATTCCTGGCAGAGCTCACGCCCCCGTTGCCCTGACGAATACAGCATGCAATGCCCGGGTGCAGGCGGCACCAGTTGTCGCAAACCTCCGCAGTGTTGTCCGTCGATCCATCGTCGACGACTAACACCTCGTAGCGCCCAAGGAAGCGTGCGTCCACGAGCGAGTCGAGTGCCCTAGGGAGGGAGGCTGCCGCATTGTAGGCGGGTATAACGATGCTGAGCTCCACGCAGCTCACCGCCGGTCCTTAAGGGTGGAGCCCGCCTTGGCAGCGGCAAGAATAGCGGGGTAGCACCGGCTACGGATCAACGCGAGGAACACCCGAGCAGACCTCGGCAGCCTCTCTATATCGATGCCTCCCGTGGCATTCGTCTTCTCGATGCCCTCCTTCAAGTGCCTGCAGGATGAGACGAAACCGCGATTCGCCCTAGCTTCATGGAATATAGCCATGAAGAGCCAGTATGCCTTAAATGCGTTCAGCTGGTCGTCAAGCCACTCCTCCTTGCCGCCGAGCCTCGACACGAGATAGTCGATGAGAAGCCTGTTGTTCTCGAACCTCGTCGGATCGTAGGCCGTGCTTATCGAGGACTCGTTGCCCTTGAAGTAGCAGTAGAGAGCATCTTCGAGAACGACTAGAGACGTGGAGTGGTAAAGCGCCTCGAAGACGTAGGCGTTGTCCTCGCCCATCCTGATGCGCTCGTCCTCGCAGTGATGCTTAAGCAGAATCTCACGTCTGTAGACCTTGTTGCAGGCCATCGGGTTGAAGATGCCCCGGCAGAAAGGCAGTCTTTTGTCCCAAATCATGTACGGCAGAATCTCTCCGCGCAGGCGCGCACTATCGTAAAACCCGCTCGCAGCATAGCAGGGCACAGGCTCCTCGCGATCGGGATAGACCATAGTCGCATTGAAGATGACGGCATCTGGCTTGTAAGGCTCAATCGCCCGTGACCAAAGCGTCTCGAGGGCGTCCTCGACCATCCAGTCATCGGAATCTACCGGGACGATGTAATCTCCCGCCGCAATGGCGAGACCGGCATTGCGGGCGCTGCAGAGACCGCCGTTCGACTTGTGGACGACCTTGACCCGGGCGTCCGTCGATGCGTAGCCCTCGCACAATGCGGGACTGCCATCGGAGGATCCGTCATCGACCAGCACCACCTCGAAATCGCTAAAGCCTTGGCCAAGAACGCTCTCCACGCAGCGTGGGAGCCACGGCTCGACGTTGTATACGGGTATCACAACGGAAAACACCGGCATCGCTAAAGAACACCACCAATCGCGAACGAGTCCCCACATGGGACGCTGTACAAACAAATAGAAGTCAACGACATCAGATCACGCCCCCCTGTGCCGCGCTCCGTCAGATGGAAGGCGAACAAGGGACAAAGCAAAGACCCCAATCCCGTGAAGGACCCATGCGACCAGAACGGTTCCCGCAACCGAGAACGCGATGAATGGCCCCGACGAGAGCCCCCCCCCCTGTAATTTCGGAAACGAGGGAGAATACCGTCCCGTGCACGAGGTAAACCTCGTAAGAGATCGACCCAAGGATGGCGTTCAACCTGCTTCCCAGCGAAAGCAGGGAGTCAACGACCAGCATGAGCATGACGAGCGCCATGCCGAGCAGAATCTTGAGCAGGTAGTCGCCGAAGAAAGGCACGCCCTTGCACTTGAGATAAAGGAACCCGATAAGGACAGAAGCCGCTGTTGTCAACGCGAGACTGGCAACAGGCCTGCAACGAAGGGCATCGCAAAGGTGATCCTTGTTCCGCGAGAGCAAGATGCCCCACGCAAACCCCCATATCTCCGTCGGCCAACGGTAAATCGGGCTCAAATCCCCAGCGACATAGCCAACGACGCTCAAAAGTGCCACGCAACCGACGGTAAGGAGGTCCTTGCGAGCTTTGTCGACAGGAAGGAACTTGTTGGTCGCCCAGAAGGCAAGGTAGCAGAGCAGCAGCCAGACGACCCAGTTATCGACCCTGAGCAGGGTGAGAATCGAATCCGGACTCCCGAAGGCATAGCTCTCCACAAGCTTCAGCACATTGACGAGCAGACACGGGACGAGAATCTTCGGAAGCCTCCTGATCCAGAAGCCGTCCAGCGCCCGGACCCCTCTCGACGCAAGGCCGAGCGAAAGCCCATAAGCCGAGGTCATGAAGAAGAAGGTGACCCCGATGTAGGCGAAGCTGCCCACCGCGTCTTGAATCGGGTTCTGATAAGCGACAGGAACATGCACAAGGATGATGACGAGGCACCAGAAGCCACGAAGGGCGTTGGACTCCTCCTTGCTGAAGAAATCCTCCCTAGCAGGATGGCGCCGAGCGCCTCCGACGCCCACCGCCGCGATGAGCGCCAGGACGAGCCCCATGCATATGAGGTCGAGCGGGGCCACCTACAGCGCCTCCTCGGTCTCGTACACGTGGGCGTCGGCTCGGCTCGCGTCGGAGAGGCCGTCGTTGATCGCGGCGTGCATGTCGCAGGTGGAAAGAGCGTCCAGCTCCTCCTTCGTCACCTTGCCCGACTCGTAGTCGCGCACGATGGGGAGCTCGTGCATGTCGAACTTCTTGCCGGGCTTGAGCTTGTGCGCCAGCACCCACGACGCGGGTTTCCAGATGTACTTGTGCATGGCCGGAGACACGGAGCCGATCATCCAGCAGTTGCGGTCGCAGTGGCGCACGCAGCCACGTACCTTCTCGGCCTGGGCGCTCCCCCACAGCTCATCCCAGGACTCGTCGTTAAGGTTGCCCATAACGAGCTTCTCCTTGGTGCCGTTGCAGGGCATTACGTCGCCGTAGGGGTCGATGAAGAACGTGTCGAACGCCATATCGCACGGGAGCAGGCGCTTCTGCCCATAGATGTAGTTGATGAGGCCCATGTTGAAGTACGCGCGGAACCACTTCTTGGGCTCGTTGGACTTGAGGAGCTCGTTTACCAGGTCCTCGAAGTTCTGGGCCACCATGGGACGGTCCTTGATGATGTTCTTCGCCTCGACAAAGTAGAAGCTGTTGTGCAGGCTGGCGGTGGCGAACTCCATGCCGAGCTCGTCGGAAAGCTTGTACAGCTGCACCAAGTCCGCAGCGTTGCGATCCTGCACCGTCATGCCAAAGCCCACGTCCGGGTGCTTCATTTCCACAAGCTTCTTGAGCGTCTCGTAGCCGCGGTTGAAGCCATCCTGGAGACCACGGATCTCATCGTTGGTCTGCTGCAAGCCCTCGATGGAGATGCGGATTCCCACCTGGGGGAATTCCTCGGCAAGAGCGATGATGCGATCCGTAAAGAAGCCATTGGTGGAAATGACGATACGGTCGGACTTCTTGTACAGCTCGCGCACGATATCTGCAAGGTCGGTCCTGATAAAGGGCTCACCACCGGTGATGTTGGTGAAGTACATACGTGGGAGCTTCTTGATCACGTCGAGGGAGAGCTCCTCCTCCGGACGGCTGGGAGCCTTGTAGCGGTTGCACATGGTGCAACGCGCGTTGCAGCGGTACGTTACGATTACGGTTCCGTTGAGTTTCTTCTCGGCCATCTAGCGGACCTCCTTGGTCTGTTCGTAAAGTTCAAGGGTCCGCGCGACGACGCGGTCCCAGTCGTATTCGGTATTTGCGCGCTCGCGGGCAGCGTCGCCCAGGGCGCTGACTCGGGCAGGGTCAGCCAGTAGAGACGCGAGTACATCACGAAGCGCGGCGGCGTCGTCGCGCGGGAACGTGACGCCGCAGCCCGCAAGCACGTCGGCACATTCGGGAATATCCGAGGTCACGCAGGCGCAGCCGTGGCTCATCGCTTCAAGCAGGCTCATGGGCATGCCCTCCACGTCGGAGGGGAGCACATAGCAGTAGGCGTTGGAGTAGAGCTCGGTCAGGACATCGCCCTCGACGTGCCCCGTGAAGAGCACGCGTGGATCCTCGGTCCCGGCCTTTCTGAGCGCTGCCATGTAGTCACCCGTGTCGGACGAGTCACCCGCTATCACGAGGCGCTTGTCAGCGTCCAGCCCCCGGAAGGCCTCCACCAGCAGCTCTGGCCTCTTCTCGGGCACAATGCGGCCGAGGTAGAGGACGTAGGAGCTCGCCGTGAGCCCCCAGCGCTCGGCAATCTCCTTGGCCGGCAGGTCCGGCTCGGGCGTTATGCCGTTGGGGATGAGCGCCGCTTCGCGTCCGTAGGCTTCCTTGAAGTAGTCTTGGTTGCCGCGAGAGAGAACAACCAGGCCGTCGGCGTACTTGGCAGCCGTCGCCTCCCCGTGCTTGATGTACTTGGAGGCGAGCCCACCCCACTTGGCACGCTGCCAGTCCAGGCCGTGGATTGTGGCCACGGTGCACACACCGGCCTTGTGGGCCTTCTTCAGCGGCACGCAGGGGCCCTCGGCGTGGTAGTGGATGACGTCGAGGTTGCCGGCGAGCGCCGCATTGGTGGCCGCGAAGCTGCTCGTGAGCGCCGCGAAGCCCTTCAAGTCCACGGCCTTCACCGGCACCACGCGGTAGCCGTCGCGCTCGTAGGGCTCCGTGGGCATGCCGGCGCCCATGCGGTCGTAGCAGGTGACCTCGTGCCCAAGCGCCGCCATCCTCTTGGCGAGCTCACCCACGACGACCTCGATGCCGCCCTCGCGCGAGCCCGTACGCTTCTGTCCAATCATGGCAATTCGCATCAGGCCGCCCCGTCCCCGGAGAGCATCGCTTTGATGGTCCCGAATATCAGCCGAAAGTCCTGCTTCAGGCTCCGGTTCTGTATGTAGTGGAGGTCAAGACCCACCATCTCCTCGAACCCAAGGCAGCTTCGGCCCATGACTTGCCAGGGGCCGCCGCAGCCGGGCTTCACGGCCAGGCGCTTCATGGCCCGCTCGTCGTAGAGGGCCACCTCGCGCGGGAGGCCGGGGCGCGGGCCGATGAGGCTCATGTCGCCCAGGAAGACGTTCACGAGCTGAGGCAGCTCGTCGATTGAGTGCTTTCGGATGAAGTTCCCCACGCCGGGGATGATGCGCGGGTCGTCCAGGATCTTAAACATCGGCCCGCTCGCCTCATTCTGGGCCTGCAGCTCGGCCAGCATCTGGTCGGCGTTGGGCACCATGGAGCGGAACTTGTACATCTTGAAGGCGTGGAAGCTGCCGTCCCTGTTCACCCGCCCGATGCGCCACTGCGAGTAGATGGGGCTCGCGCCCGGGCTCTTGATGCAGATGATGGCGCACAGCACGGCAGAGGGAATCGCCAGCACGGCGATAGCCGCACCGGTCGCGCAGATGTCGAAGGCGCGCTTGACAGTGCGGTAGCCACGCCGCGTATAGAGCGGCTCGATCCCCGAGTTTCGAGCCATAAGGATGCGCAGGGCCTCCTCGTTGGTGAGGTACTCCCCTTCGCCCAAGGGCCCGGCGTTCGCGGGTATCGGGATCTCAGGCTCAGGCCCCTGCGGATAGCCGCCGACAACGGTGCCGGAAGAGACCCCAGCACCCGCCGCGCCCTCGCGCCGGTCCATAGCCTGGGCAATGAGCGCCGCCCCCACGGGCGCATTGCTCTCTGTTACTTCTTTAGTAGCCACAGTCAACCGTACGTCCCTGTCCCCCAGGGATCCCCCAATCGATAAATTCAAAAAAGCGAACGAGTAGCCGATGCAACGTCTTCCCTACGTTTTGCTGGGAACGTCCAGCGGAAGCAGCTCCCTAAATGCGGAGTCGCCTTCGCCTACGTCCACCAGGCACCAGCGCCTATGACGGTCAATCTTTTTAACGCGGGCCTCTTGCCCCACAAGCGGGCCCTGCTCTATGTGCAGCACGCCATCTTCTATGCGCGCAACGCTGTTGCGCACCACGCCGTCTTCGTCCAGTACGCTGCGGTACCAGTCCTGTGCATCGTCCGGCATGGGCATGTACGCCCGCTCCCTACTGCCGGCGATTCGACAGCCAAAGCTCAGCTGGGCCAAAGCCCTATCGAGCGCTGCGGCATCGTGCGTGGCGACGAAGAAATATTCCTTGTACATGGGTTTGGTTTGGAGCGACCATGCGCCGTCCCGCTTAAACCAGAACTCCTTTTGCATCACAAAAGCGTCCTGCATCAGCTCGTGCGGGATAATACGGCGGACCTTTTCGCAGGTCTCGCGCTCTTTACCGTTGGGGGTGTGAACCAGATACCAGCGGACACGGCCATGCTGGCTGTTGGTAGTTGCGCCGTTGAATGCGCCCGGCAGCTGCTCTTGGCGCCGCGCCGTCTGCTCCATGTTCTCGCCCCCTTTTTGGCTTTGCGACGTACGCAAATGCCGGGGCGTTTAAAACAGGCCTAACGCTCGCAGCTAGACGTAGTCGCAAAAGTACAGGTTTTTGTAGAGGGCTATGGAGATGTGTCCTTTCGCGCCGCAATTTGTGCAATCTGAGAAAACAGTCCAAATTAACTTGTATAATGGCTTGCGTCGAAAGATACAAAAACCTGTACCTTTTTGTGCAACAAAAAAGCCGCTCAACCAGCGGCTTTTGTTCGTTTTGGTATAAAAAAGGCGACCGCCCTTTGTGGATGGTCGCCTTTCATTGTTTCTGTTGGGTTGCCTTAGGCGCGAGTCTTGATCTCCTCGAGCACCTTGGCCACAAACTCGTCAACGCCCATCTGAACGGTCTCGTTGGAGCGATCGCGGACGGAGATGTTGCCGGCCTCGACCTCCTTCTCGCCCAGAATGAGCATGTAGGGCACGCGGTCGATGCTGCGGGCCTCGCGGATCTTGTAGCCGATCTTCTCGTCGCGGTCGTCGCAGACCACGCGAATGCCGGCCTCCTCCAGCTTGGCGCACACCTCATGGGCGTAGTCGCGGCTCTTCTCGGAGACGGGAAGCGCCTTGACCTGCACGGGGGCCAACCAGGTGGGGAACTTGCCCGCAAAGTGCTCAATCAGAATACCGATGAAGCGCTCGATGGAGCCAAAGCACACGCGATGCAGCATGATGGGGCGCTTCTTGGTGCCGTCGGCGTCCACGTACTCCAGGTCAAAGTTGAGCGGCATCTGGAAGTCGAGCTGGACGGTACCGCACTGCCAGGTACGGCCGAGCGAGTCCTCCAGGTGGAAGTCGATCTTAGGGCCGTAGAAGGCGCCGTCGCCCTCGTTGACCTCGTAGTCCATACCCAGCTTCTCCAGAGCGGTGCGCAGGCCCTCCTCGGCGCGCGCCCAGTCCTCGTCTGAACCCATGGAGTCCTCAGGGCGGGTGGAAAGCTCAACGTGATACTTAAAGCCAAACTTCTGGTACACGGAGTCGATGAGGTTGACCACGCCCACGATCTCGTCGGTCAGCTGATCGGGACGCACAAACAGGTGGGCGTCGTCCTGGTTAAAGCAGCGCACGCGGAACAGGCCGTGCAGGGCGCCGCGCAGCTCGTGGCGGTGCACCAGGCCAATCTCGCCGGCGCGAATGGGCAGCTCGCGGTAGGAGTGCGGCTTGGAGGCGTACACCAGCACACCGCCCGGGCAGTTCATGGGCTTAATGCAGTACTCTTCGTCGTCGATGACGGTGGAGTACATGTTGTCCTTGTAGTGGTCCCAGTGGCCCGAGGTCTTCCACAGCTGCTTGTTCATGATGAGCGGCGTGGAGATCTCCACGTAGCCGGCCTTGTGGTGGATCTCGCGCCAGTAGTCCAGCAGCGTGTTCTTAAGGATCATGCCGTTGGGCAGGAAGAACGGGAAGCCGGGGGCCTCGTCGCGCATCATAAAGAGGTCCATCTCGCGACCGATCTTGCGGTGGTCGCGCTTCTTGGCCTCCTCCAGCATGTGCATGTGCTCGTCGAGCTCTTCCTTGGTGGCAAAAGCGACGCCGTTGATGCGGGTGAGCATCTTGTTGTCCTTGTCGCCCTTCCAGTAGGCGCCCGATACGCCGGTGAGCTTAAAGGCCTTGAGGGCCTTGGTGTAGCAGATGTGGGGGCCGACGCACATGTCGATGTAGTCGCCCTGCTGGTAGAAGGTGATGCGGGCGTCGTCGTCCAGGTCGCCGATGTGCTCGACCTTGTACTTCTCGCCGCGCTCCTCCATAAGAGCGATGGCCTCGGCTCGGGGTTTCTCAAAGACGGTGAACTTGAGGTTCTCCTTAACGATCTTCTTCATCTCGGCCTCGATCGCGGGGAAGTCGTCCTCGCTGATCTTGACGCCCTCGGGCAGGTCGACGTCGTAGTAGAAGCCGTTGTCGGTCGCGGGGCCGTAGGCAAAGTCGGCCTCGGGGTACAGGCGCTTGATGGCCTGCGCCATAATGTGCGCGGCGGAGTGGCGGATGACGTGCGTGACCTCGTCCTGCGGGAGCTCGGCCACCGAACCGTCATTGTAGAGTGCCTTCATGGGTATGTTTTCTCCTCTCGGATGCCTGATGCAAGTGCGTGCGATGCGCTCGGCGTTTTTGACTTGCATCATTATAGGCAGGTTGCCTTGGTATACAAGCGCCCGCCGCACCTTAATGGCACGGCGGGCGATTTTCTACGCATGCTTCATCGTGTGGGGCGGGGCTGCGGGGCGTGCGTGCGGCGCGGGGCGTTTGCGCGGGATGCCCGCGGTGTGCCCGTGGTTTGCGGCCGGCCCGACGATGGATGCGCTACTGGATGCGAGTTCGGCAGTAGGGGCAGACCTTCCAGTGCGCGTCAAGCGGGCGATGGCAGCTGGGGCACACGTTACGAACCTGGGTGTCGCACACTGGGCAGACGACAAAGTCCTTCTCGATGGGAGCGCCGCACTGCGGGCAGGTGCCGTACTGGGCAAGCTGGCGCTCGCGCAGGGCCATGTCCAGCTCCTGCTCCTCGCGGTCGGACGCGTAGGAGTGCGGGCGCAGGACCAGGTAGGCGATGAGGCCCACAAACGGGATCAGGGCGATAATGCCCCATGCCACGTAGGCGCTAGCGCCGCGGCGGCGAGCGTCGATGAACACATAGACGACCGACAGCACGTACAGGGCGATGATAAAGCCCACGAAGGCATAGATGACGCCCATAAGCTGCGGCGACATGAGCTCGTTGATGTATTTGGACATTGAGGTGTACCTTTCGGAATATTTACACTAAGGTTAAGTTTACCACGGGGTTTGTTTATATGGGACCACGGCTGGGTACGGGACTGGCGCGGACACAAACATCTCAATCTGTAACAGGTGGGAGCGGAATCCGGGTCTAGATGTTACAGATCGAGACGCAGGGGCCCCTCCCCGAGTTCAATCTCGATCTGTAACATCTTGGGCCCCAAAACCCCTCTTACTGTTACAGATCAAGATGAACGGCGAGCCCTCCGTTGAATATCTCAATCTGTAACAACAACTCGGTAAAAACAGGTCTAACTGTTACAGATTTAGACATTCAAAACCGACTGATAGGTTCATCTAAATCTGTAACATCTAGACCCCTAAACGGTCCCCAGATTTTACAGACCGAGAAAGAAGAATCTCTCCCTGACTTTAAATCTCAATCTGTAACACATAGGACCGATTTTCTCCTCTTACTGTTACAGATCGAGACAAACGGAGGGGCCGTCTGGCAAACGTCTCGATCTGTAACATCTGGAACCCAGTTCTTCTGCTTACTGTTACAGATTGAGACAAATCTCGGACACCAAAGGTGGCAGACGAGGTTGCCGACGTTGTCGGGTCTCCCCTCGCCTGCCGTTGGCGGATGCTGCAGGGCTGTTCGCCGCATTGCCGCTGCGCTGGGGGGCGTGCAGACCGTAGGATAGTCCTATTGACAGCCTGTCAACTCGTCTGGGAGGCACTGTGGCAGAAACGTTTGATATCGCGATTGTAGGCGCGGGCATCACCGGGTGCGCCATCGCGCGGCAGCTTGCGCGCTATGACCTGTCCATTTGCGTGGTCGAGGCGGCCAACGACATCGCCCTGGGCGCCTCGAAGGCCAACGGCGGCCTGGTGCACGCCGGCTACGATCCGGCACCGGGCACCGTAAAGGCGCAGGTCAACGCCCGCGGCTGCAAGTTGTATGGCACCTGGGCCCAGGAGCTGGGCTTTTTGTTTTGCCGAACCGGTTCGATGGTGCTGGGATTTAGCGACGAGGACCATGCGCACCTGGAGAAACTACGTAGCAACGGCCTGGTCAACGGCGTGCCCGAGCTGTCTATTATCGGCCCCGAGCGCATCCACGAGCTTGAACCGCGCGCGAGTGCCAAGGCGACGGGCGCGCTGTGGTGCCCCTCGACCGGTTTTGTCGATCCGTTTGAAGTCGCCATCGCCGCGCTGGAGAACGCCGTGGCCAACGGCGTGACGTTTATGCGGTCCGCGCCGGTGGAAGCGATTGAGGTTGCTGGCGGCGAGGCTACCGACGGGACTGCGCGCTTTACGCTGGTGACGCCTGGCGGCGATGTGCGCTGCCGCTATCTGATCAACGCCGCGGGCAACGGTGCCGCAAACATCTCGCATATGGCCGGCGCCGAGGAGTTCCAGATGGTCTGGCGCCAGGGCAACATCGTGGTACTGGACAAGGAGCCGCGTACGCTCATGCCGCTCTATCCCGTGCCCACGCCGGTGTCCAAGGGCGTTATCGTCACGGGTACCGTACACGGCAACACCGTGATTACCGCGACGGCTGCCGTACGCGAGCCGGGCGACACGCAGACCTATGCGAGCGATGTGAACGCGCTGTTGACCGGCGCACGCAAGCTGGTGCCCGATCTGGACACGCGACGCGTGGTTCGCGCGTTTGCCGGCGGGCGTCCGGTCATTCAGGGGACCAACGACTTCTATATTGGGCAGTCGGCCGTGGTACCAGGCCTGTTCCAGGCGGCGGGCATTCAGTCGCCAGGCGTGGCGAGCGCACCGGCCATTGCCGAGCGCATGGAGCACATGATGCGCGAGGCGGGCGTTGCTTTGCGTGAGCGGGCCGATTGGGATCCGATTCGCCGCGCGCCGGACGACTTCGACCGCGCGCCGCTTGCGCGCAAGGAGGAGCTCATTGAGTCCGACCCTGCATGGGGGCAGATCGTCTGCCGCTGTGAGACGGTGCCCGAGGCCGAGATCGTGGCCGCGATTCGACGCCGCCCGGGTGCGGTTTCGGTCGAGGGCGTCAAACGCCGCTGCCGCGCGGGCATGGGCCGCTGCCAGAGCAGCTTTTGCCAGAGCCGCGTGGTGGCGATTCTGGCCCGCGAGCTGGAATGTGACCCCAGCGAGGTGCTGCTGGAGGACACTGGCTCGTGGCTCGTTGAGGGACCTTTGAAGGGGGTGCGCTAGGATGGCGGAATTCAAATCGAACGCGATTGATAGCGATGCCGTTGAGGCAGTACCTACGCTGGCCTTCGACGTGATTGCTATCGGCGGCGGACCTGCCGGCATGGCTGCCGCACTTGCCGCGCATAAGGCCGGCGCGCGCGTGGCCATCGTGGAGCGCGAGCAGCATCTGGGCGGAATCCTCCGCCAGTGCATCCACCCCGGTTTTGGCCTTTCGCACTTTAAGCATGAGCTCACCGGCCCCGAGTACGCGCAGCGCTTTATCGACCAGGTGCGCGCGACCGACATTGCGCTGTTCTTGGACAGCATGGTGCTTGGGATTGATTCGGGCGAGTCCACGGAAGACGCCGCGGTCCACACCGTCACACTCATGAGTCCCACCGGCATGCTGCAGCTCACCGGGCGCGCGGTCGTCCTTGCCATGGGTTGCCGCGAGCGCACCCGCAGCGAGATCAAGATTCCCGGCAGCCGACCCGCCGGCGTGTTTACGGCCGGCTTGGCGCAGCGATACATCAATATCGAGAACCTCAAACCCGGCTCGCGCGCCGTCATTTTGGGCTCGGGCGACATCGGGCTGATCATGGCGCGCCGCTGCACGCTCGAGGGGATTTCGGTCGAGGGCGTGTACGAGCTCATGCCGTACGCCAACGGCCTGCGCCGCAATGTGAAAAACTGCCTGGACGACTTTGGCATTCCGCTGCACCTATCCACCACCGTCACGCGCGTGATCGGGCACGACCGCGTGGAGGCCGTCGAGGTAAGCCGGGTCGACGAGCACCTGGCACCCATTGCCGGGACGGAGCGCATCGTTCCGTGCGACACGCTACTGCTTTCGGTGGGCCTGATTCCCGAGAACGAGCTTTCGGTTGCCGCGGGCGTGGAGCTGGATCCCCGCACGCGCGGTGCCGTGGTGGACCAGAACCTGCAGACAGGCGTTCCGGGCATCTTTGCCTGCGGCAACGTGCTGCACGTGCACGACCTGGCAGACAACGTGACGACCGAGTCCGAACGCGCAGGTGCAGCCGCGGCGGCGTGGGCGTTGGGGGCTGTCGGCACCGCGGCGAGAGTGGCGGACACGAGCTGCGAGTTCACGGTCTCCCCCGCCGGCATCGCAGGCTACGCACTGCCGGGCCGCATTACGGCTGTGGCGCTCACCAAACTCAACTTCCGCGTACGCCGACCGGTCGACGCCGCCCGCGTGCGCATTCTGGCAGGCGACGAGGAGCTGTTTGCAGGCAAGGTCCGCCCGTTTAAACCGAGCGTAATGGAGGGCTTCCCGCTGCCGACAAAGGTGATTCAACGCGCACTCGACCTGGGTGTCAGCGAGATTGTCCTGTCCGTCGACCCCGTCGAGGAGGCGTAGGCCCATGAACACGAACGCGATCGAAACGCTGCAGTTCAACTGTACCACCTGCCCATCCGAGTGCCTCCTGACTGTAGAGGTGGAGCGCGACGCAGACGGCGCCGTGGTAGAGGTGCGCTCCGTAACCGGCAACAGTTGCCTGCGCGGCGATACGTTCGCGCATCAGGAGCTCACCTGCCCCATGCGCGTGCTCACCACCACCGTAGCCGTATCCGGCGGCGACGAGGCGCTACTGCTCGTACGCACGGCCGAAGCCATCCCGCTGGCACTCCACGCCCAGGCCATGGACCTCATCCGCAGCCTTGTCGTCGACGCCCCCGTCCGCATGGGCGATGTCGTGCTGGAGAACCTCCTCAACACCAACATCGACCTCATCGCCAGCATGGACATCGACCGAGCCTAAGTAGCCAATTAGGGACGGAGCTCTTTTAGCTACCCCGCCATCCACCCCGCCCCTCCTCAATTGCGGTGAAATAGTTCCTGATTTCCGCCAAAACCCCGGCATCCAGGAACTATTCCACCGCAACTATCCTTGGAATCGGTATTTAGCTTATGCCTACTTTAGTGCCATTTCAAAACTATGCCGGATTACGGGACTGATTCGGAGACCCCCATCCATACCGACAATTTTCGATTTTTGATAAGCCGTCTACCTGCGGTTTTAATTTCGCGATTGCCCCCATGGTCAAGTACTACAGGTCCAGCCCCGTAATCCGCCATACTTTTGAAACCAGCCCATTTGGGACGGGCCTCTTATGCTACTTTTGCCCGAACGTTCGCTAGGCTGGCCATGTAAAGGAGTGTCCCGAAGTGCCGGCATAAAAGGAACGTCCCTAACTGCCGGGCTTGGGATACCATGGTGGCACCCTAGCGAAAGGACGATGTATGGCACATGTCGATGACCAGCGTGTGGCGCGCGTGCTCGATGCGCTCGAGGCTCAGCACCCCGGCGCGCAGCTGCTCGTGAATGACCCGTGGTCGATCTACTATCTGACCGGCTTTTATGCCGATATGTTCGAGCGTTTTTGTGGCGTGCTGCTCGCGCGCGATGCCGAGCCCGTGGTCTTGGTCAACGCGCTACATCAGCTGCCCGAGTATGACAATGCCCGCGTCGCCTATCACACCGATACCGACGTCGTGACCGACGCCATCGCACGCGAGGTCAATCCCGCCAAGCCCCTCGGCATCGATACCGTTATGCGCTCCGGCTTTTTGATGCCCCTTATGGATCGTCACGCCGCGAGCGAGTTCTTCCTGGGCGACTTTGCCGTCACCGCCGCACGCACCCACAAGGATGCCGCCGAGCAGGAGCTCATGCGCGTGTCCTCGGCCGCCAACGATGCCGTGATGGCCGACGCCATCAAGCTCGTTCACAAGGGCGTGACGGAGCGCCAAATTGCCGACCAGATGCTCGGCCTGTATCGAAAGCACGACTGCGAGGGCTTTAGCTTTCCGCCCATCGTGAGCTTTGGCGCCAACGCCGGAGACCCGCATCACGAGCCCGACGGCACCGTACTCAAGCGCGGCGATGTGGTGCTGTTCGACATTGGCGGACGCCGCTGCAACTATTGCTCGGACATGACACGCACGTTCTTTTGGGGCGAGCCGGATGAGGAGACAGCACACATCTACGACATCGTGCGCCGTGCCAACGAGGCCGCCGAGGCGCTCATCGCCCCGGGCGCGCGCATGTGCGACCTGGACCGCGCCGCGCGCGACGTGATTGAGGACGCTGGTTACGGGCAGTACTTTACGCACCGCCTGGGACACTCGATCGGCCTGCAGGACCACGAGCAGGGCGACGTTTCCCTTGTCAACGAGCAGGTCATAGAGCCGGGCATGACGTTCTCTATCGAGCCGGGCATCTACCTCCCCGGCCACACCGGCGTCCGCATCGAAGACCTTGCCCTGGTTACCGAGTCCGGCGTCGAGATCCTCAATGCCTATCCCCACGACCCAGTCCGCCTAGACTAGCCCCTTCCCAATAGCCCTTCAATAAGTTGCGGTGGAATAGTTCCCTGATTGGCCCGCAGAGGCATAATCCAGGAACTATTTCACCGCAACTGCCATGGGGCTAAGTTGACCAATTTGACAGCCTAGAGATGCGCCACGAAAAAGGGCTATCTACTACGTTTAACCAGCATGGGTCGACCATGAGGGTCTTTTTTGAAAATTGGCAAGCCATCTACCTGCGGTTTTGATTTCGCAATTCTCGGTGTGGTCGGGGATATCCGGTCAAACGTAGTAGATAGGCCAATTTCGTGGCAAGCAGGCAAACTAGCTACCCTGCGGAAAGGTTCTAGCGCAGCAGCCCGGCAACTTCGCCGGCTAAGGTGATGGTGCCGGCTGCTACGAAAGGTTCACCCGCGGCATCGAAGGCGGCGAGGGCCTCGGACACACTCGTGTACACGCCCGCAAGCTTGTCGGCATCCACCAGGGCAGCGAGTTCCTCTGCCGGTAGGGCGCGATCGGAATCGGTCTGGGTCGCGACCACGCGCGGGAAGGCTGGAATCAGCACGTCGACGATACCCGCCACGTCCTTGTCTGCCAGCGCGGCGCACAGCAGCGTGGGGCGATTCTCTACACACGGATCGATCTCGTCCAGCGCGCTTACAAAGTTCTCGCAGCTTTGGGGGTTATGGCAGGCATCGATCAGCTTGAGCGGATTGGTTCCCAGTACATCAAAGCGACCCGGCGTGGGGCAGCCCATAAGCGAAGCGTCGAGAGCATCGTGGTCGAGTATGCGGCCCAGATAGCCCTCGCACAGCATAATCGCGCACGCGGCATTCTGCGGCTGATAGGCCGGCTTGACCATGCTCGACGTATAGATCGCGCGCGGCGTGGTGCAGCTAAACTCCACCGTATCACCCACGTGCGCCGGAACCTTGGTTGTGGCATGGTTCACCACGAGCGGCACAACGCCGCACTCACGGCAACGTGCGTCCATCACACGCTGAACGCTCGCCTCATGCGTACCCTCGCCCAACACAACCAGGCGCCCGGATTTGATGACCGCAGCCTTCTCCCCCGCAATGGCCTCAAGCGTGTCGCCCAAAATGCGCGTGTGATCGAGTCCGATGCCCGTGATGGCAACGGCGACGGGATCGGTCGCACTCGTGGCGTCCCAACGGCCGCCCATGCCGACCTCGAGCACAGCAACGTCCACTGCAGCCTCGGCAAACACCACCAGTGCGGCAGCCGTCAGCAGGTCAAACGGCGTAATGGTGTACGCGCGCTCCCCCGCCGCCACACGCCGAGCATTCACGCGATGCCCCGCCTCGACGGCGGCAGAAACGCCGCGGGCAAACGCCTCATCGCTCACGACGCGCCCGTCGACCTCCATGCGCTCGGAATATCGCACCAGCTGCGGCGACGTATACAGCGCGGTCTTTAACCCCTCACCACGAAGGATGGCAGCCGAAAAACGCGTGGTCGAAGTCTTGCCATTGGTACCGGCAACCTGAATGCAATCGAAATACTCATCCGGACGTCCCAGCTCATCAAGCATATCGACAACCGTCTCAAGCAGAGGCCCAGCATCCCCAGAAATCCGCCCCGTATCAGCAGCCAGCCCAACAGCCTCATCAAACGAAAGCAAATCAAACTCAAAAGGAACGGTATACAAGCCAGAACGCTTAGGCATTTTCAGAACCGCCATTCATAGAAAAATAAAACAGTATAGGTTGAGGATAGTCAGCGAAAACGCCTCTGATGAGCCAAGGTTCCGTGAAACAAGGGCGCATAGGGCTTATGCCCATGCGCCCGAAGTTGAACGGCAGATTGGCCATCAGAGGCGTTTGCAGCGTCGAGTCAGCCGCCGTTCGTTAGAACGGCGGAATAGGTGTCCGCAGCGGAGAGCAAAGCATCGGGACGCGCCCCCAAGTTAGACCTACGAGAAGTCAGCAACCTGCGAGGTCAGCGCCGCCAGGATCTCCTTGAGCTCAGCTGCACGGTCCCTCTTCTTCTGCACCACCGCGGGCGCGGCCTTAGCCACAAAGCCCTCGTTGGCGAGCGTCTTCTCGCAGCCGGCGAGCTCCTTCTGGGCCGCGGCGATCTCCTTCTCCAGGCGCGCCTTCTCGGCCGAAAGGTCAACCTTGCCTTCGAGCACCACAAAGACCTCGACGCCACTGTCGACCACGGCGATGCTCGCAGCCGGCTTCTCAACGTCGGTACCCATAACCAGCGAAGCGGTGTTGGCCAGCGGCTCAATGGTCGAGCGCAGGCTCTCGAGCTTCTCGACGTCCTCGGCACCGGCGCGCACGACCACGTCGAGCTCGGCCTTGGGGCTCAAGCGATAACGCGAACGGGTGGCGCGGGCGGCAGACACGACGGTGCGGCACAGCTCAAACGCGCGCTCGGCGTCCTCGTCGACATACTTGGCGTAGTCGGCGGGCTCCGGCCACTTGGCGATCATGAGTGCCTCGGCGCGGTCCACGTTGCCCTCGGCGTCCAGGTCGAGCACGCTCGCCGGCATGTTGTCCCAGATCTCCTCGGTGACAAACGGCATAAGCGGGTGCATCAGGCGAACGGACGTGTCGAGCACAAAAATCAGGTTGCGCTGCGCCTGCAGACGGCCCTCGCCCTTCAGGCGGGCCTTGGTGACCTCGACGTACCAGTCGCAGACCTCGTTCCAGAAGAACTGCTGCACGCCGCGGGCCATGTCGCCAAAGGTGTAGTTCTCGATGCCCTCGGTGACCATCTTCACGGCCTTGGCCAGGCGGCTGAACATCCAGGCGTCGGCCGGCGTCTCCACGATGGGCTCGCCGGGCGTGTAGCCCTCCATGTTCATGAGCAGGAAGCGGCTGGCGTTCCAGATCTTGGTCACAAAGCTCTTGGCCTGGTCGGTACGCGGGCTGTCGATGAGCTTCTTAGTCTTCTTGTCGATGTTCGCGTCGAACTTAACGTCCTGGTTGTTGGTGCACAGCGTGAGCAGGTTGAAGCGCATGGCGTCGGCGCCGTACATACCGACGAGGTCCATGGGGTCAACGCCGTTGCCCTTGGACTTGGACATGCGGCTGCCGTCCTTGGCCAGGATCGTCGGGTAGATGACGACGTCCTTAAACGGCACCTCGTCCAGGAAGTACAGCGAGCTCATGACCATGCGGGCGACCCACAGCGCGATGATATCGCGCGCGGTGACGAGCGCCGTCGTGGGGTGATGACCCTCGAGCAGCTCGGGCTTTTGCGGCCAACCCTGCGTGGCGAAGGTCCACAGCTGCGAACTAAACCACGTGTCCAGCACGTTCTCGTCCTGATGCACGTGATGACCGCCGCACTTGGGGCACACGTCGGTGTCCTCGGTCAGGGCGTCCTCCCAGCCACAGTCCTCGCAGTAGAACACGGGGATACGGTGGCCCCACCACAGCTGGCGGCTGATGCACCAGTCCTTAAGGTTCTCCATCCAAGTGGTGTAGGTCTGCGTCCAGCGCGCGGGGTGGAAGGTGACCTTGCCGGAATTGACGGCGTCGAGCGCCGGCCCCTTGAGTTTGTCGACGGCGACGAACCACTGCTCGGACAGCCACGGCTCCAGAGCGGAGTCGCAACGGTAGCAGTGCATGACGGAGTGATCGAGGTCCTCGACGTGATCTAGCAGGTCGTGCTCCTCGAACCACTTGATGACGGCCTCGCGGCACTCGTCGCGGTTCATGCCGGTGAACTCGCCGTAGCCTTCGACGACCACCGCGTGCTCGTCGAAGATGTTGATCTGCGGCAGGTCGTGAGCCTGACCCATGGCGTAGTCGTTGGGGTCGTGGGCCGGGGTGACCTTAACAAAGCCGGAGCCAAAGTTGGCGTCGACATGCCAATCCTCAAAGATGGGGATCTCACGGTCGACAATGGGAAGCTTGACGGTCTTACCCACGAAGGCGGCCTTCTCGGGGTCCTTCGGGGAGACGGCGACACCTGTGTCGCCGAGCATGGTCTCGGGGCGCGTGGTGGCGACGACGATGTAGTCCTGGCCGTTGACCGGCTCGGTCAGCGGGTAGCGCAGGTGCCACAGGTGGCCCTTCTCGTCCTTGTACTCGGCCTCGTCGTCCGAGATGGCGGTGGTGCAGTTGGGACACCAGTTGACGATGCGCTTGCCGCGATAGATCAGGCCGTCGTGGTACCAGTCGCAGAAGACCTTGCGCACGGCCTGGGCATAGTCCTCGTCCATGGTGAAGCGCTCGTTGTCGAAGTCAACGGAGCAGCCCATGCGCTTGATCTGCTCGACGATGATGCCGCCGTACTCGTGGGTCCAGTCCCAGCAGGCGTCGACAAACTTGTCGCGACCGATCTCCAGGCGGCTAATGCCCTCGCTCTTGAGCTTCTTGTCGACCTTGGTCTGCGTGGCGATACCGGCGTGGTCGGTGCCCAGCACCCAGCGCGTGGACTTGCCGCGCATGCGGGCCATACGGACGATGGCGTCCTGGATGGAGTCATCGGTGGCGTGGCCCATGTGGAGCTTGCCGGTCACATTGGGAGGCGGAATGGTGACGGTGCAGTCGCCCACACCCTCGCGGCGCTTGTAGTAGCCGCCGTCAAGCCACTTCTGCAGGATCGCCGGCTCGTTGGTCGACGGATCGTAGTTCTTGGGCATTTCTTCCATATATCTCTCCCTTGCCCATCGGGGAGGAATGTAGGCCCGCTAGGGTCTGCATTCCTCCCCTTAGGTATCGATTACTTCAGTCTGATATGACTTCGCTGAGGCTTAAACGAACACACAGAATAACACAGGTAGTTGGGGTTATTGCGTATATATAAAATAGCCTCCGACCGCGGATGGTCGGAGGCTATTTGCAAGCACGTTTTTGTCAGGTTTACCCGTAGATGCGTCGGGGCTGTTCTTCGCCCTTTACGGCAGCTTCGGTTACGATGACCTTGGCGACGCCCTCCTCGCTGGGGAGGTCGAACATCGTCTGCTGCAGCACGTCCTCGCAGATGGAACGCAGGCCGCGGGCGCCGGTCTTGCGGGCGAGCGCCATGCGGGCGATCTCGTGCAGGGCCGCGTCCTCAAACTCAAGATCGACGTCCTCGAGCTGGAACATCTTGCGGTACTGGCGCACCACGGCGTTCTTGGGCTCGGTCAGAATCGACACCAGGTCGTCCTCGTCGAGCGCCTGCGTCTGGGTGACGACGGGCGTACGGCCCACGAACTCGGGGATCATGCCAAAGGCGTTGAGGTCCTGCGGGAGCACCTGACGCAGCAGGTCGTTCTCGTCGACCGAGGTGGGGCCGGCGATCTCGGAGTTAAAGCCCACGCCCTTGTTGCCCACGCGATCGGCAATGATCTTATCCAGACCCACAAAGGCACCGCCGCAGATGAACAGGATGTTGGTCGTGTCGATCTGCAGCAGCTCCTGCTGGGGATGCTTGCGGCCGCCGGTGGGCGGAACGCTGGCCACCGTGCCCTCAAGAATCTTCAGCAGCGCCTGCTGCACACCCTCGCCCGAGACATCGCGGGTGATGGAGAGGTTCTCGGCCTTGCGGGCGATCTTGTCAATCTCGTCCACGTAGATAATGCCCACCTGAGCGCGCTCAATGTCGCCATCGGCAGCATTGATAAGCTTGAGCAGAATGTTCTCCACGTCCTCGCCCACGTAACCAGCCTCGGTGAGCGCGGTGGCATCGGCGATGGCAAACGGCACCTCGAGGATGCGCGCGAGCGTCTGGGCCAGCAGTGTCTTGCCGGTACCGGTGGGACCGAGCAGCAGGATGTTGGACTTGGCAAGCTCTACCTCGTCCATATCGTCGTCGAACTGCGAGCCCATGCCGCCGTCAAAGGCAGACACCGCGGCACCACCCTCGATCACGCGGCGATAGTGGTTGTACACGGCCACCGACATGGCGCGCTTGGCGTCCTCCTGACCCATAACATAGGCCGAAAGCTCGTCATAGATCTCGTGCGGCGTCGGCACGTGCGTGATGACCTGGCGATCGTCCTCGAGCTCAAAACCCTCGGTCTCGGGGTCCGCGGCGGGCTGGGATGCAGCCTGGCCGTGGTCATTGAGGAAGCCCGGCAGCTTGCCGTTGCGGGCAGCGTCCATAAAGTCCGAAGCCAGCGACTCCTCAAGGATCTCGGAGCAGGCGGCAACGCACTCGTCGCAGATAAAGATGTTGGTCGGACCCTTTACAAGGCGGCGAACCTGCCCCTGCTCTTTTCCACAGAAGGAGCAGCGGATGGGGTTGCCATTCTCGTCAAAGTTGTCCTGCATGTTTCCTGCCATCCTAGGCGTCCTTCGCGGCGAGATCGCGCGAGGTGACGATACGGTCGATCAGGCCGTAGTCGAGGGCCTCGGCAGCGGTCAGGTAGTTGTCGCGCTCGGTGTCGGCCTGGACCTTCTCGATCGGCTGGCCCGAGGCATCGGACAGGATCTGGTTGAGCTCGCGGCGGGTCTTCTTGATCTCCTCGGCCACGATCTCGATCTCGGTCTGCTGACCCTGGGCACCGCCGCTGGGCTGGTGAATCATGACTTTGGAGTGCGGCAGGCAGAAGCGCTTGCCCTTAGCGCCGGCCGAAAGCAGCACGGCGGCCATGGACGCGGCCATACCGACGCAGATGGTGGAGACCTGCGGCTTGATGAAGTTCATGGTGTCAAGAATCGCCAGGCCGGAGTAAACCTCGCCACCGGGCGAATTGATGTAGAGCGAGATATCCTTCTCGGCATCCTGGCTCTCAAGATGCAGTAGCTGGGCAACGACCAGGTTGGCGCTGACGGAGTTGATCTCCTCGCCCAAGAAGATGATGCGATCGTTGAGCAGGCGCGAATAGATATCGTAGCTGCGCTCGCCGCGCGGCGTCTGCTCGATAACGTATGGCACGAGGGCGGAATCGAACTTAGCGATCATACGCATCTCCATTTCTCTCTTGCGGACCAAATTGGTTCTAGATAAACGTACGGTGCCCGCATGCTATGCATTGGCTGGCACCGTACGAAGCAACCGGATAACCGGTGTATAACTTTACCCCATCACGGGCGCATGCATGCGCTCGCGTGCAAGGTGGCGAGAATTACTCGGCGTCCTTGGCGGTCTCGTCGACCTCGGTCACCTTGGCGTTCTCGACCAGGTGGTCGACGGCCTTGGAGCGACGGATGGACTCGCGGACGGCAGGCATACGGCCATCGGCGATGAACTCAGCCTTGGAAGCCTCAACGTCCTTGACGCCGGCCTTCTCGAACTCGGCGTTGATGTCGTCCTCGGTGACCTCAATCTTGAGCTCGCGGGCGAGGGCGTCCAGAGCCAGGGACTCACGGGCAACGTCGTTGGCCTGCTTGTGCAGGTCGCCAATGAACTGCTCCATGGTCAGGCCGGAAGCGGGCAGCCAGGTGTCCAGCGTCATGCCGCGGGCAGCAAGGTTGGACAGGAAGTTCTGGCCAAGCTCCTCAAAGACGGACTGCTCGTAGTCGGCATCCATCTCGTCGAGCTGCAGACGCTCGGCGAGAGCGGAGACGCAACGGTTCTCCTTCTCGGCCGGGAGGCGGGAAGCCTTGTCCTGCTCGATCTCGATCTTGATGGCGTCGCGCATAGCGTCGATGCTGTCGAAGCCAAAGTCGGACTTGACGAGCTCGTCGGTGAGCTCGGGGGTGTTGCGGACCTTGATGCCCTTGACGGTGACCTCGACGGTGTGGGTCTCGGCCTCCTCGCCCTCCTCGGCCTCGTCGGTCCAGGTGACGGACTTGACGTCGTCAACATTGGCGCCGATCAGGGCCTCGTTGAACTCCTTGGGGTTGCTGTCGCTACCGGCGATGAGCATGCGGCCCTCGGCGGCGAAGTTGTCGGCGTTCTCGACGGCCTTGAGATCGACGGTCACATAGTCGTCAGCCTCGACGGCTCGACCCTCGACGTCCTCGAAGGTAGCACGGTAGTTGAGGAGCATCTCGACCTGGTTGTTGATCTCGGACTCGGTGACCTCCGCAGGAGGCATCTCGATCTCGACGGCGTCGAAGGAAGAGAGCTCAGCGGCGGGGCGCAGGGAGAACTCGACGGTGTAGGTGTAGTCCCCGTGATCCTTGGCGAGGTCGAGCTCCTTGTAGTCACCGTTCTTGGTGGGGACGATGTCCAGCTCGTTGAGGACGGCGGGCTCGTTGGCGGCGATCAGGTCGTTGGTGGCCTGAGCGAGGGTAGCCTCGGCGCCAAGAGCAGAGTCGATGACCGGACGGGGAGCCTTGCCGGCACGGAAGCCCGGGAAGCGGTACTTCTTGGCGGTGTCCTTATAGGCCTTCTTGATCGCGGCGTCGACGTCGGCGGCCGGGATGGTGACCGTAGCGGTGAGCTTGGCGTCCTTGACGTCAGAAGCGGTGATGTTCAACACGTTCCTCCTCATACTGCCCAGCTTATCTGAGGTGCTGGTACCTTTATGCAACAAGCGTCGCGAGGGCATAAGCCGACGCGGGTGCGTTGGTGCGGGCGAAAGGACTCGAACCTTCACGGGAATCCCACCAGAACCTAAATCTGGCGCGTCTACCAATTCCGCCACGCCCGCATGAGCGCACAGACTAGGAATGATAGCAGATACGAACGACAAGCGCACGCACACGTTTTACAGGCTCACGACCTCACCACGAGTGCGAAAGGCGGGGCAAGTTGCCCCGCCCCGCCAATTACGTCTTGTTCGCCGACCCGCTACTCCCCCAGCAGCGCTTTCTCCGGCGTGATCGGCAGCGAGCGCACCTGGTGGCCGGTGGCGTGTGCGACGGCCGAGGCCACGGCGGCGAGCGGCGTGTTGATGACGACCTCGCCGATCGACTTGGCGCCAAACGGGCCCGTCGGCTCGTAGCTCGGCTCAAAGGCCACGCGAATGCTGCCGATATCCAGGCGCGTGGGCAGCTTGTAGCTCATAAAGTTGCCGGTGCGCAGGCGGCCGCGGTCGTCGTGCTCGACGATCTCGTAGAGCGCGTGGCCGATACCCTGGGCAATGCCGCCCTCTGCCTGGACGCGCGCGAGTGCCTCGTTGATCACGGTGCCGCAGTCCACAGCCGCCGCGTAGTCCACCACAGTCACCTTGCCGGTGGCCTTGTCGACCTCGACCTCGGCAATGCCGGCCATAAACGGCGGAGGCGAAACGGGCAGGCAGGCAGAAGCATGCGAGGTCAGCGCGTCGCCGCCCGCGATGTTCTTGACGCACAGGTTGGCAAAGTCGCGCAGCGTGAGGTAGCGGTTCTGCTCGCGCGCGGCACGCTCGTCGGACAGGCGCACGTACTGACCATCAAAGACCACATCGACGGCGTCCACGTCCCACATCTGGGCGGCCTTGGCGCAGATCTTCTCGCGCAGCTCGCTTGCGGCGTTCTTGGCCGCCAGACCCGTCACGTACGTGCCCGAGCTCGCGTACGAGCCGGCGTCGAACGGCGAGACGTCGGTGTCCACGCCGCGCACCACGATCAGCGAGCTCTCCACGCCCAGCTCCTCGGCGGCAATCTGCGCCAGGATCGTGTCGACGCCCATGCCGTTATCGGTGGCGCCGGTGCCGATGGTAATGAAGCCGTCCTCTTCCAGGCGCATGTCGATACCGGCGATATCCACGTTGGAAATGCCAGAGCCCTGCATGGTGAGCGCGCAACCCAGGGCGCGCACACGGTCGCCCAGGTCCACGGCCAGCGGCTTGTCGCGCCAGCCGATCATGTCCATCGCGCGCAGCAGGCAGCGGTCGAGCGCGCAGGCGTTGAGCTTCTCGTTGTAGTACTGCGGCATGATCTCGCCCTCGCGCACGATGTTCTTAAGGCGCAGGTCGGCGGGGTCCATGTGCAGCATGTCGGCGAGCTCGTTGACGGCGCTCTCCACGGCAAACTGGCCCTGGGTGGCACCGTAGCCACGATACGCGCCGCCGCGGTTGGTATTGGTATAGACAGCGTCCCAGCTAAAGCGGCTCGCCTTCACATGGTTGTAGATGGGCAGGCTCTTGTGGCCCGAAAGGCCGATCGTCGTGGTGGCGTGCTCGCCGTACGCGCCGGCGTTGGACAGCGTGTGCAGATCGATGGCCGTGATGGTGCCGTCGTTCATGGCGCCCAGCTTAACGGTCATCTGCATCTGGTGGCGCGAGTTGCCCGCGGTGATGGTCTCCTCACGGGTGTAGCAGCAGTAGCTCGGACGGCCGGTCTGCTGCGTCACAAACGCAACGAAGATCTCGCAGCAGCCCGTCTGCTTGGAGCCAAAGCCGCCGCCGATGCGCGGTTTAATGACCTGCACCTGCGACTGCGGAATGTCGAGCGACTGCGCGACCATGCGGCGCACGTGGAAGGGCACCTGCGTGGAGGTGGTCACCGAGATGCGCCCGAACGCGTCGGTCGTCGCGAAGGCGCGGAAGGTCTCCATGGGCGCGGTCTGCGTGGCCTGGCTGGTGTAGGTGCGGCTGAAGACGATGTCGCTCTGGGCGAAGGCCTCGTCCAAGTCGCCATAATCGCTGGTACCGCTGCACACCAGGTTGCGCGAGACATCCCCGCCCTGTGGGAACATAAAGGTCACGTCGCCCTCGGGGTGGACCACGATGTCGTTATCGAGTGCTTGGGTAAAGTCGAGCAGCGGCTCGAGCACCTCATAGTCTACCTTGATGAGCTTGAGCGCCTTGTCGGCAGCCTCCTCGGTCTCGGCGGCGACGATTGCCACCTCTTCGTTTTGGTAACGGACGAGATTCTCGAGGATCAAGCGGTCGTAGGGACTCGGCTGCGGATAGCTCTGGCCGGCGATGGTAAAGCGGCGCTTGGGCACGTCCTCGTAGGTGTAGACGCCCACGACGCCGGGCACCTTCAGGGCGCGCGACGTATCGATGGAGCGGATCTTGGCGCGGGCATAGGGGCTGCGCTTGAGTTTGACGATCAGGGCCCCGGCGGGCACCATATCGCCCGTGTAGACGGGACGGCCCTCGAGCAGGGCCTTCGAGTCCTTCTTGGGCTGCTTGTGGGTGATCTGCTTGTACGAGACGCCGTCACAGCTCGTGTCGTTGACCGGCAGCTCGGGCAACTCAAAGCCCACCTGCACGCCGGACTCGTTGAGGAAGCGGACAATGGCGCGCAGCTGGCTCTCGTAGCCGCTGCAACGGCAGAGGTTGCCGGCGAGCTGGCGCGACAGCTCCTCGCGCGTGGCGACGAGGCTCGGGTCCTCCTTGGCGGCGCGGGCAAGCGCCAGCACGTTCATGATCAGGCCGGGGGCGCAAAAACCGCACTGCTCGGCGCCTTCGGCAGCCATCGCGCGGGCAAGCGCCTCGGACTCGGCCTTGAGACCCTCGAGCGTGGTGATGGTATGGCCCTCAACGCGCGCGGCGGGAACCGAGCAACTCAGCACCGGGTCGCCGTCGAGCCACACCGTGCACAGGCCGCAGTTGGTGGTCTCGCAGGCGCAGCGCACCGACGCACAGCCCTGCTCGCGCAGCAGCGCAAAGAGCATAGTGTCGGGGGCAATCTGAACCTTGACCTTGCGGCCGTTGAGCGTAAAGGAAAGATCGATGAGTTTGGCAGCCATTAGCGCACCTCGCTAGAATCGACGCCGGGCACGCGGCGGCAGGAATACTCGTCCGTGGCAAACTTAGGGACCTGCACGGTCTCGAGCTCGCGGGCAAGCGCGGCCGAAAGCTCGATGCCGGCGGCGCGGCGCACGGCCTGGACGGCGAGCGGGGCCGAGATGCGACGGCGGTAGTCGGCCGAGCCCCACAGGTTGGTGCCGTAGCTCAAGGCACGCACGGATGCGGCCAGGGCGCGCAGCTCGTCCTCGGAGGGCTGCTCGGCGGTAAGGCCACATGCCTCGCCCTGCAGCAGGGTCGCGCGCAGCGGGCGAGCACCCACGGCGACATGCCAGCTGTTGTCCCACCAAGCGGCGGTGACGTTTAAGGAGGGGAAGTCGGTCGCGGCCTTGCGCACGGCCTCGTAGCTTGCGCGATAGTCGTGCTTAACGACCACGACATGCTCGATCACGTCGCGCACGTAGCCCATGTCCACGAACTCGGCGAGCGGCACGCGGCCGGCACCCGTCAGTTCAACGTACGAATCGAGCGCCAAAAATGCCGAGAGCACGTCCGAGAAACCAAAGCGACCGTAGATGCTGCCGCCCACCGTGGCGGTGTTGCGCAGCTGCACGCCCACGATATCGTGGACGGCGAACTCAAAGACATGGTTGACAAGCGCGTTGAGCTCGGCATGACGCTCGAGCTGGCGCAGGGTGCACATGGCACCGATGCGAAACTCGGTCTCGGTCTCCTCGATCTGATCGAGTCCGCAGGCCGAAAGGTCAATCGCCGTCGCCACACGACGCGAACCCAGGCGCATCCAGATGCCGCCGCCCACAATCTTGTTGTTGCGGTTCTTCTGCAAGAGCTCATAGGCTTCGGCCGCGTTTCCAACACGGACGTAGGTACCGAACTTGAGCACGTTCTCCCCCATCTCTCCACTTGTCCAGTACTTTTAAGTGTACCAAACGTGAGCGCACAGCTCGTGTCGAGACAAAATGATCCGTTTTCCTCCGTCCCCTTCGGATCAAAAAAGGCTCCCAGCCAAGATGACTGGGAGCCTTCTGCGATGCTATGTCGAGCGAAGATTTAGCAGACGCCCTGGGCGAGCATGGCGTCGGCGACCTTCAGGAAGCCAGCGATGTTGGCGCCCATGACGAAGTTGCCCTCCTGGCCATATTCCTTGGCGGTGTCGTCCACGTTGTGGAACATGCCGCGCATGAGCTGCTCGAGCTTGCCGTCGACCTCCTCGAAGGTCCAGGACAGGTGCTCGGCGTTCTGGCTCATCTCCAGGCCGGACACGAGTACGCCGCCGGCGTTGGCAGCCTTACCGGGCATAAAGGCGACGCCGTTCTCCTGGAAGTAGGTCGTGGCCTCGATGGTCGTAGGCATGTTCGCGCCCTCGCCGACCACCTTGCAGCCGTTGGCGACGAGCGCCTGGGCGTCCTCGAGCAGCAGCGTGTTCTCGCGAGCGCAGGGCAGCGCGATGTCGCAGGGCAGCTGCCAAACGCCACGGCCGTCGCCCTCGTGCCACACGGCGTTGGGCTTCTCGTCAACGTACATAGCGAGCGTAACGCCCTTGTCGTGGCCGGAGCGCTTCTTGTTGTAGACATGCTCGAGCACGGTGTAGTCGATGCCGTCGGGATCCTCGACCCAGCCGTGAGTGTCGGAGCAGGCGAGCACCTTGCCGCCGAGCTGGGAGACCTTCTGAACCGCGTAGATAGCGACGTTGCCGGAGCCATGAACGACGACGTTCTTGCCCTCGAAGGAGTCGCCGCGGCTCTTGAGGTACTCGTCCACAAAGTAGACCAGACCGTAACCGGTGGCCTCGGTACGGGCGAGCGAGCCGCCAAAGGAGAGGCCCTTGCCGGTAAGAACGCCGGTCCACTCGTTGGTCAGGCGCTTGTACTGACCGAACAGGTAGGCAACCTCGCGGCCGCCAACGCCCAGGTCGCCGGCGGGAACGTCGGTGTTGGGGCCAATGTGGCGATAGAGCTCGGTCATGAAGGACTGGCAGAAGTGCATGATCTCGTTGTTGGACTTGCCCTTGGGGTCAAAGTCGGAGCCGCCCTTGCCGCCGCCCATGGGAAGGGTGGTCAGGCTGTTCTTGAGGATCTGCTCCAGGCCCAGGAACTTGAGCATACCCAGGGTGACCGTCGGGTTAAAGCGCAGGCCGCCCTTGTAGGGTCCAATGGCAGAGTTGAACTCGACGCGGTAGCCGCGGTTGACCTGAACCTTGCCCTGATCGTCGACCCAGGGGACACGGAACATAACGATGCGCTCGGGCTCGACGAGGCGCTCCAGCAGGGCGGCCTCCTCGTACTCGGGATGGGCGTCGAGCGCCGGCTGGATGGTGCCGAGGATCTCGGTCGCGGCCTGGATGAACTCAGGCTGCTCGGGATAGCGGGCCTTGAGCTCGTCGAGAACTTTCTGCGTGTAGCTCATGCTTCCTCCAATTGATGGAAAAGAAAAGTGTCGTTCGAGGCGCCCCATGCGCCGCGAGCTTTATCGAGTATGGATAATATCGCACTGTTGCAGCAAAGTTTCGCATAAGCCGACGAGCGGATGTTTCGTTTTGATTACGATGCAGGTAGAAGCGTTTTTGAGTGCCTGACGTGCAAAACCTGTGTTTCAAACCTGTTTCGTCCACGTGTTCCAAACCACCACATTGGGGACAGGCACCTTTGTGGTGGTTTTGGTGGTTAGAGGACGAGCTGATGGTAGTCGGCGGGGGTTATGCGACCTTCGGTGGCAGCGCGGAAGGCGGCGAGTGCATCGCCCGAGAACGGCATGGCCCAGCACAGGCCGCAACCTGCGGTAATGGAGCCGGGCAAAGGCATAATGCGCCCGGGCACACCGGCATCCAGGCACAGCTGCTCGCATTCCATCACATCGAAGGTGCTGTCAAACGACACGATAATCTTGCGCTCGTGGTCAGGGGCATCACCGGATGGGCCTTCGCGGTGTGCCTCACGATACGCCGCGGCGGCCGCTTCCTCTTCCGCGGTATGTCCACAGCCACCGCAGCCGCAGGTACAGGGCTCGGAACCATCGCAAGTGCAAGGCTCTCCCGTGTCGGGGCAAATATCATGAGACATGGCAACTCCAATCGTCTAGGCGAGTAACTCGGCCGCCGCAAACTCCTCGGGTGTATTGACGTTTTCGAAGCAGAGCGTCGAGCCGGCGACCTTAACAATCTGCGGCTCATCCATATAACCAGCCTGAACGCGATTGATCAGGCAGCGAATGCGCTGGCGGTCGCAGGCAAGCAGCTCTTGGGCAACCGGCGCACACGCGTCACGGCGCCAGACGGCGCAAAGCGGCTCAATCCCCCGCTCCTCGCGCGGCACGCACACGTCGAGCGCCTCGGCCTCAACACGATCGGAAAGCGCGCCGATCAGTTCTGGCGAGACGAACGGCATATCGCAGGCGACGATCGCCACGAGCGGCAATCGGGCCGCGGCCAACGAGCTCGCGATGCCGCGCATGGCACCCGCCGGTCCTTCAAGGTCCGCCACCACACGCGGCGCCAGGCCGCCAAACGCGCGCTCCTCAAGATAGGCAAGCTCGCTGGGACGCGAAGTCGTCACGACCAACTCGCCGGCAACTGGCGCCAGCCGACCCAGCACACGCTCGATGAGCGGCTCGCCGCAAAACGCCATGCGCGCCTTATCGCAGCCCATGCGCGACGACAACCCGCCCGCCTGGACGACACAAGAAAGATCGGCCCGTCTTACGGTAGTCATACGGCAAACCACCCCCATCGGCATGCTCAAAACCCGGCACACGAAGCCAAATACCGTCGCCGATAAAGCGGGCGGCACGGCAAACCCGTGCAAAAACAAAACAGCGCCTTTGCGGCACGCAGCAAGACCGCGAGCACAAAAGCGCTGGTAGCGTATGGCGGGAACGTATGTGAATCGAACACATCCAAGACGTTTTGCACGCCTCGCAACGGTTTTGAGGACCGCGGAGCCCACCGGAGCCCATCCGTTCCCAAGTGCGCCGGTATTTTACCAAACCGAAACGGCTCCATCCCAAAAAGACGAACAAGAAGTTGCGGTGGAATAGTTCCTGTATTTGCTGCCAAAGCCTCCAAATAGGAACTATTTCACCGCAACTGAGGAGGCGGGAGCGAGTGACCGGCCTAGCGCAGGGACCTCAGGCCGCCGGCATCCTTGTCGAGGACTGTGAAGCGTACGGCATCCAGGTGCTCCAAGATGCTGATTGCACGTTTGCGCGACACACCCAGGGCCTCGCGCAGCACGCTCGTGGTGGCTGCGCCGCCGGCTGCCTCAATGGCAGCGGCGACGAGCTCACGCGCATGGGCCTCGGCGGTAGCAGACAGGGCAACGTCGCGCTCGACCTTAACGATCGAGCGATTGAGCGAAAGCTCGCGCAGGGCACGCGTCATGGTGTCGCGACCGAGCTGCAGCTGTTCGCCCACCTCGGGAAGCGCCGGTGCATCCAGGCCAGCCTCGTCAAGCAGCGCGACGATGCGCTCGCAAGCCTCGCGCACCACACGCGCCGCGGCGGCTGCAGAGTGCGGGTCGAACACCTCGGCGCCTTCGGCAGCACAAACGCCGCGCGAGCAGCCCTCGGCAATCAGAGCCGCGGCAACGGCTTCATCAGCGGCAGGCCACGCAGCATGGGCAACGGCACCGGGCGTAAAGCCCGTCTCCTTGGGAGCCGCCGCGTGCATGGCTGACAGGGTCGCCGCCAGTGCATCCATCGCAGCGTCGAGCACCACGGCGTCCGCCAAGAGATCCGCATCACCCACGGCAAGCTTGCGAACGGAGCCCTGCGCCACCAATCCGCGCAGTGCGGCATCGGCCTCGCCGACACCAAGATCCAAAGCCTTAGCAACATCAACCGTCGTAACCGGCAGCGTCTGCAGCGCCAGCCAAGCGCCCACACCGCCCGCGATATCGCCGGACTCGATCGCCGCATACAGCGCACGCTCTCCTTCAGCAAGCTCGCGCGAGCGACGGCAGCGCGAAAGCAGCACGCGCCCGCCGCCGATGAGCATCACGGGCGAATAGGACAGCACCACGGCATGGTCCCCGGCACGCAGCGGCAGCGAGTTTTCCAAGCGCACCTGAACAATACGGGTCTCGCCCACCGCCATGGGGGCCTCGCCCTCCATGAACATGATGCGACCGACAACCTCGGCTGTACCCGCCATCACGTGCACACGCGCACCCGACTCGAGCACACGCGGCTTGGCTCCCTCGCGACCCAAATACGTAAACGCCATCATAAATCGCATCGTCTGGCCAAAGCGGCCCGCCACGCCGAGCATCTCACCGCGATCGAGCGCGGCGACGGCATCGCCCACCAAGTTGAGCGCCACGCGTTGCCCAGGCAGCGCGCGCGGCGTATCGCCATGCACCTGAATCCCGCGCACACGACAGACCGTACGCGACGGCAAAGCCATCAGCTCGTCGCCCACCGCAACCGGCGCATCGTGCAGCGTTCCCGTCACGACGGTGCCGACGCCCTTAATCGTAAAGCAGCGGTCAATCGGCAGGCGCGGCGCGGCATCGCCACGCTCGGCACGCTCGCGACAGGAATCCCAGCAGGCACTTACCTGCTCGTCGAGCACCGCAAGGAGCCCGTCGATCCCCTCGCCCGTCTTAGACGACACGGGCACAATCGGCGCGCCCGCAAACACGGTACCCGACAAAAAGTCATCGACATCGAGCTCGGCAAGCTCGGTCATCTCGGCATCGGCCAGATCGCGCATGGTCAGCGCCACCACCATGTGCGTGACACCCAGCAACTCCAGTACATGCACGTGCTCACGCGTCTGCGGCATCACGCCCTCGACGGCCGAAACCACCAGCACGGCCACGTCGATACCCGTGGCGCCCTGCACCATGGCACGCAAGTAATGCGCGTGGCCCGGCACGTCGACCAGGCCAACGATCTTGCCACTCGGCAGTGCCAGTTCGCCAAAGCCCAGCTCCACCGTCATGCCCCGGCGACGTTCGACCTCCAGGCGATCAGGATTCTTGCCGGTCAGTGCCTCGATAAGCGCCGACTTACCGTGGTCGACGTGGCCCGCCGTGCCAACGATAACGGGACACTCCACCAGCGCCTGAACCTCACTCATCGAGCAATCGCCTTCTCAACGCATGCGGCAAACGTCGACGCCGCCGTCTCGATATCGCGGTCGCCCACAAGCGTACGGACGTCAAACAAAATGCGATTGTGCGAGGTTCGCGTGACGACCGGCGTGTCGAAATCTTGGACGAGCGACCGCTTGAGCGCATCAACGGAAAGACGCTCATCGACGAGGCGCACGGCAACGCACATCGTGGGCAGCTCCACGGTAGGCAGCGAGCCGCCACCGGGAGTCGACGACTCCTCGACGATCTCCACCTGAACGGCGCACGGGCAACCGGCCTTATCGAGCCCGGCGACCATACGATCGCGAAGCTTGCGGGCACGTCGCTCCAAATGGGCCTGCGGCAGCGTAAGCATGCTGAGCACCGGAATATCGCGATGGGCAACGTCGGCGCCGTCCATGTAGATACGCAGCGTGGCCTCGAGCGCCGACAGAGCCAGTTTGCCCGGGCGCAAGGCGCGCATAAGCGGATGTGATCCACAGGCCTGGACCAGATTGCGACGACCCATGATAATGCCCGCCTGTGCGGCACCAAGCAGTTTATCGCCCGAGCATGACACCAGATCGAGCCCCGCCGCGACCGAAGCCGGCGTGGTTTCTTCGCCTCCGCGCACCAGGATGTCGTCAGGCAACAGCGCGCCCGAGCCCTGGTCCTCGTAGAACAGCAGGCCATGCTTGTGAGCAAGCGCCGCAAGCTCCCGAGAACCCACCTCCTCGTGGAAACCCTCGATGCGATAGTTGGAAGGATGGACCTTGAGGATCATCGCCGTATCGGGCGTGATGGCGCGCTCGTAGTCGCTCAAATGCGTGCGGTTGGTGGCCCCGACCTCAACGAGCTTGGCACCCGAGGCCTCCATAACATCGGGGATACGGAAGCTGCCGCCGATCTCGACAAGCTCGCCGCGACTGACGATGACTTCCTTGCCCGCGGCGTGAGTCGCCAGCACCAGCAGCACAGCGGCGGCGTTGTTGTTGACCACGAGCGCGTCCTCGGCACCGGTGAGTGAGCGGATCAGCTGCGCGGCGTGCTCCTTGCGCGACCCGCGCGAACAAGTGTCCACACTGTACTCGAGCGTGCTGTACCCGCGCGCGACCTCGGCCACGGCCTTTGCCGCCGACTCCGCGAGCGGGGCGCGGCCCAAGTTGGTATGGATGACCACGCCCGTGGCGTTGACGGCAGGACGCAGGCTCGGCAGCGCGGATCGATGCGCACGCCACTCGATCGCCGAGGCCAGGTCGCGCTTAGAGCGCGGGGCGGCACCGGCGCGAATGGCGGCGCGCTCCTCGTCGAGCTCGGCCGTCACGGCAGCATGGACCACCGCGTCACAGGTCTCCCCCGCCGCCTTCACCACCGGCCACTCGGCAAGCAGCTCATTGACGGAAGGAATGGCGCGCAGGCGGGCGCGCACCTCATCGGACATGTTCTGGCTATCGCTCATGTGCGGCCTTTCAAATGAAACGTGGATCAGTCGAATACATCAGCTGAGTCAATTACTCGTTATTATCCTCGCGCGCCGCGATCTTTTCCACGCGAACGGCGTTTTCTTGGGTGAGCGCGGCACCCGTCAACGGGTCCCAGCGCAGCGGCGTGTGGTCGAGCGGACCGACGCCCAGGGCTTGAGCGCCACCGGCATCGGCGCCAAACGAACGCCCACCGGGGGCGGCCGAGGTGAAGATGCACGCCGGATGCAGATAGGGCGTCGTCTCCACGCGCACGCGATCGCGGCCCATGTCGCTCACAAGCTCGACGACCTCGCCATCGGCGATACCCTTGCGAGCGGCGGCATCGGCATTCATCTGCACGGCGTCCAAGTCGGAACCCGCCTCGGCGGCACCTTGGGCCGCAAGCCTTCGCGAGGTATGCGACTCAAAGGGACGGTTGCCGCTAATGAGGCGAAACATCCCCGGGCCGGGCTCCACCATGGGCGCGATCCAGCCTGGCACGCGTCCCAGGCCGGCACGCTCCCATACGTCACTTGCCAGCGCAATCTTGCCGCCAGCAAGCGGAATCACCGGCTCACCCGTGCGCGACGGCAGCGCCACGCCCGTATCGGCCCAACCGCGCTCCTTGAGCTCGTCCAGATCAATCCCAAACGGCGCCACCTGGGCCGCCGCCAGGTCGTCCGGCGAAAAGTCGAAGTACTCGCCCACGCCGCAGGCTGCAGCCAACCCGGCAAAGATCTCCCGCCCCGGTCGCGTGTCGTCATGCTGCACAGGCAGCACGGCGTTGCGGTAGAACACGCGCGAATCGTTGGCGCCCACGACCGTTCCCACGCCGCGGTCGGCCTCCAGATACGTCACGTCGGGCAGCACGAAGTCAGAAGCACGCGCCGTCTCGGACCAGCGAATATCAATCGTCACGAGCAAGTCGAGCTGCTGCAAAATACCCAACCAAGCCTGTGCATTGCCATAGCCCGCACCGGGGTTACTGGCATAGACGATGAGCCCACGCAAATCGCCGGCAAGAATCGACTGACCGATGGTCGTGCACAGGCCGCGCACCGGATCGACCAGCGGATAGCGCTCGGACCCCAGCTTGGGCCCACGCGGCACCGACGGCGTCGCAAAGCGCGTGGGATCGAGGTCGCCCAACACAAGCGGCGTGGGCGGGTTGAGCGCGCCGCCCGCATGCCCGATACAGCCCAACAGCACATCGACCAAGCAGATAGCGCGCGCGGTCTGGGTGCTATTGGCATACGCGATACCGATGCCGCCATGAAAGCCCGCATCCACCACGGCGGCAGGCGCGGCGGCAGCGAGATCGCGCGCCGTCGCGACAATCTCTTCGGCCGGCACGTCGCACATCGACTCGGCCCACTCGGGCGTCCAAGCACGGGCCGCCTGCGCCAGCTCGTCAAAACCCGTGGTATAGCGGTCCACGAACTCGTGGTCGTACAGGCCCTCGGCAATCAACACGTGGACAATACCCAACAGCAGCGCCAAGTCGCAGCCCGGGCGCACGCGAAGCCAGCGATCGGCAAGCGCGGCCGAGCCGCTGCGCCGGGGGTCGACCACGATGATCTTCGCCCCGCGCCGGCGCGCATCGTTGAGCGCGTCAACGGCCCCCATCGTCGACGAATCGACAATGGAACGCCCCAGGTACATGATGCAGTCGGTATGCGCAAGGTCGGAGGCGGGACTATAACCCAGGCTGTGCTCCCAACCGGTAAGTCGGCTTACCTCGCAGGCGCCATCGGCACCGTACACATTGGGCGAGCCCAGCGCATGCATAAGGCGATAGGCCCAGTAGCGGTCGAACGAGGGCACGCCGAGCGTCATGCCCAGCGCACGAGGTCCGCGCTCGTCAACAATCCCCAAAAGACGCTTGGCAATCTGCGCGAACGCCTCGTCCCACGAAATCACATCGAGCCCCGAGCCATCAGCTCGTCGGCGCATGGGATGCAAAATCCGGTCGCGCTCGTCAAACGGCATGTCCAGGCGATGCCGCCCGCGGGCGCACAGGGCGCGCGCCGCGCACGGATGCCCCGGCACCGGCAGCTCGGCCACCACACGCCCATCCTCAACGCGTGCCGCAAAGGCGCAATCGGCATAGCATCCCCCGCATGTGGTCACCACGGCGCGACCGTCACGCTTCACAGCAGATGCCATCTCGATTACCCCTTTCATCAGCCAAACACAACAGGCCAAAAGCCCGGCAACGAGCCCCAGACCCAAAAAGCCTCCCGCACGGCAACGCCCCGCGGGAGGCCCAACATCAAACAGACGGTACCTTACGCCTCGGACTTCTTAGCGTAGATAAACCAGTAGCCGAGCGCGATCAGAACCGCGCCGCCCACGATGTTGCCCAGCGTGGCGGCGGACAAGTTAAACGCAATGCCCGCAACGTTGAGGGCATCGGCGCCGGCAACGTCGGCACCATAGCCGCACGCGTGCATCACGGCACCCATGGGCAAAAAGTACATGTTGGCGACGCAGTGCTCAAAACCGCAGGCCACAAAGGCGGCGATGGGCAGCAAAATGCCCACGACCTTATCGACCACAGTCTTGCCGGCGGTACCGATCCACACGGCAAGGCACACAAAGATGTTGCACAGGATGCCGCGGAAGAAGATCGTCACCCAGTCGATCGTCACCTTGCCGGCGGCGACGCTCACCATGGAGTTGGCGACCGCCTCGCCGTTGAGCTTATAGATGCCGGCCATGTACACCAAAAAGACGATGAACAAGGCACCGACAAAATTGCCAACCCACACGACGACCCAAGCCTTGAGCATCTGAGCCAGGGTGATCTTTTTGCTCTTGAGCGCGCAGACCATAAGCGAATTGCCGGTAAACAGCTCGGCGCCGCACACCAGCACCAGCACCAGGCCCAGGCAAAAGCACAGGCCGCCCACGACGCGCTGGGCACCCCAGCCCAGCGTGCTGTCGCTCAAAAACACCGTAAAGAACAGGCCGCCGAAGGCGATAAACGCGCCGGCGAACATTGCCAACAGAAAGGCCTTAGCGACCGGCAGGTTAGCCTTGGTCACGCCGGCGGCCTCGGTCTTGGCCTCGATCGCGGCGGGCGCCAGGCAATCGGGAGCGGGAGATTCTGCCTTGGAATCTGCCATGTCAATCACTTCTTTCCTATTCAGCAGAGGCAAGCGCTGCTATAGCTCCTGCCCCAAGCGGACAAAGTGGGAAAAGTCGTTGGCGGCCACGGCGTCGTACACGGCGTCGACGGCCTCAAAGACCTCCGGGGACATGGGGTTATAGAACTCCGTATCGCCCGGCTGAATCCCTATGAAGACGATTTCATCGCACGATTGCTCAATCTCTTCGATCAGAATCGACAACGGAAGCGAATGCGTGGTGAACATCGACTTGCGGGCCACATCACGTTTGTCGAGCAAGCGGATGGCGCCGACGGGCAGCGCCATGTCGGCGGCATCGACCAAAACCAGGCGAGGCGGACGCTCGCGCTTGACCTCGATGATGTCATCCTCGGGCGTCTGACCGCCGTCGATGGTGTACCAGCCGGCAAGCGGCTCGTCCTCCATCTTTTTGGAAAGCACGGGGCCGGCGGCATCGTCGGCACGCAGCACGCTTCCCGCCGTGAGCACGATACCCGCAAATGGGGCTCCGTTCACACGTCCATCTACAACGCGACCCATTACTGCAACCTTCCCGTCAGATACACACCCGACACATCGCGCACGCGCTCCACCAGATCGCGAAACTTCATCAGAAACGCGACCTGCTGGGCATGCAGGCCAAAATCGTCGTCGAACACCGAGATGCCGGCCTTGGCCGACCCGCGAAAACCGCGCTCGTCGAGCAGCGCATCGCAGGCCTCGAGCAGCGACGGCACCGCCGCCTTGTCGAGCTGGCACTCGCCAAAGGAGCGGATGGCCTCGAACTTGGTCTTGGCCTCCCCCTCCGGCAACGCGTCGACGAGCGAATAGAACACATCCACCGACACCGACAGACGCGGCTCAAAGCAGTCGAGCACGCCGGTGTGGTGGCCCACGGCGAGCGTGTAGTACAGCACGTCGCAGGCCTCCTGGGGAACGTCTTCCTCGGTCTCCACAAACTTACGCGTGAGCTCGTAGAAGACCACCTGGTCGGGCGCATGGCCCAGGCAGGGGTCGGCGACGCCCTCGGCAGCCCCGTCGCTTGCGCGCGAGGCATCGCCAAAGGAGCCGCCGAGCATGCCGGGACCCGCAAAGTAACCAGAGCGGTCCGTAAGCTCCATCTAGCGACCTCCGGCCAGCACCAGATCCTGCAGCGCCGAGTACACCTCGACGCGGCGCGGATCGTCCTGCTTGTCGATGAGCAGCGCCATGGCACCTCGGATATCGCCCTTGGGCGCGCCCTCGAGCGTATCCATAAATTCATTGGCCAGGTCGCGGCCGTAACGGTAGCCGCTCATGGCGCGAGCTTCGCGCTCGATTGCAACGCGCAGCTTGTACGGCACGCCGGGATGCAGGATATCGGCCTGCTCGCCGGCGGCCTCCACCGTGGTCTCGGCATGGAGCTTTTGGTCCAGCAGACCGAGCGCCATGGCAAAGCCGTAGATGGTCTGCGCGGGGCTGGGCGGGCAGCCGGGGATGTAGACATCGACCGGCAGAATCTTGTCCGTGCCGCCCCAGACGCAGTAGTTGTCGTAGAAGATGCCACCGGTGCAGCCGCACGCGCCATAGGACACCACGATCTTGGGATCGGGTGCGGCCTCAAAGGCGCGCAGGGCCGGCATACGCATGGCACGCGTCACGGCGCCGGTGTACAGCAGCACATCGGCGTGACGGGGCGAAGGCACGACCTTGATGCCAAAGCGCTCGACGTCAAAGACGGGCGTGATGGAACCGAAGATCTCAATCTCGCAGCCGTTGCAGCCGCCACAGTCGACACGGTAGACGTACACCGAGCGCTTGATCTTCTTAAGAAGGGTCGCCTTGGCCTTCTCGATGCTCTCGTCGAGCTCGATCTTGGTCGGGCGGTACTGAAGCCGCTCGGGCAAAAGCGTGGGTTCGGCCATGGTTACTCCTCCTTCGTATCAAAATCCATGATGATGCCCTCGACCGGCGCCGGACCGGCGGGAATCTCGGGCGCATCGGGGTTGAGCTCGCGGTCGATATACTCCGGGTTCACGCCGTGGCCGCCCAGATACTCCATGCCGGGGCCCTGGGGCTCACCGGACGCAAGCGTCTCGTTGGCAGCCATGCCGTGTGCGTTGCCGGTCTTTACGGCCGAGGCGGCGCGCAGGGCGTCGAGCTCGCGCTTGCACTCCTGGCACATACCGACGGTACGGGCGGCCTGGATGGCCTCCATGCCGCCGGCCTTTTGCAGCAGGCGCTTGGCGTAGTCGATCTCCTTGTGCGGGGCAAACGGCTTGCCGCAGCGCGAGCAGTGCTCGAGCGTATAGACGCTCTTGCTGGTGAGGTCGTCCTTGCTCATGACGGCCAACTCAAACTCCTCGGTGAGCTTGATGGCCTCCATGGGGCAGGCTTCCTCGCAGCGGCCGCAAAAGATGCAGCGGCCGTAGTCGATCGACCAGGTGATGGTATCGGCCGCAAGGTCAGTGTCCATGCGAATGGCATCGGCCGGGCACGCCACGCCGCAGGCACCGCAGGCGATGCAGAGCTCGGCATTGTGCTCGGGCTTGCCGCGCATGTCCTTATTGGTGGGAAACGGCGCAAACGGGTACTTGACCGTCGCGTCGCCGGCCTTGGCGTTAACCTTCCAAAGCTTCAGCATATTAGAGCGCCTCCTCATCGAGCGGAGCGGCCATGGTGCCCTCGCCCGCAAGCGGCGACTTGTCGCGCCAGACGTTCTCGAACTGCTCCTTGTCGAGCACGTGGTCGCGCTTGGCGGCGACATCGGTCACCGTCACGCGGTCGGTGCAGGAGTAGCACGGGTCGAGCGAGCCAACGATCAGCGCCGCATCGCCCACGGTGTTGCCGCGGAACATGTAGCGCAGGACCGGCCAGTTACTGTACGTGGCGGCCTTGGCGCGCCAGCGGTAGCACTTCTGGTTATTGCCGAGCATGGCCCAGTGCACGTCCTCGCCGCGCGGCGCCTCGGTGGCACCGATGGCGTACTTGTGCGGGGTGTACTCCCAATCCGTGGTGAGGATGGGGCCCGACGGGCAGTTCTCGAGCATGGTCTCGATCATATCGATCGAATCGTAGACCTCCTGGATGCGAACGGCGGTACGGCCGAAGGCATCGCAGGTGTCAGCCGTGGCGGCGTGCATCTTTTGAACGTCCGGATCGGCGTAGCCGTCGAAGGGATGGTCGAAGCGCACGTCGCGGGCATAGCCCGAGCCACGCATGAGCGGGCCGACCGGCGAGAAGTCGCGTGCGATCTTGCGGTCCAAGATGCCGATGCCACTCGTACGCTCAATAAAGTTGGGCGTGGAGAGCAAGACGTCGACGAGCTCCTGAACCTCGGAGCGCAGCTGGTGGATGGTCGTGAGCGTGGAGAGCTTCTGCTCGGCCAAAATGTCGCGACGCACGCCGCCGATCACGTTGAGGCCGTAGGTCTTGCGGTGACCGGAGAGCTTCTCGGCCAGGTCCATGGACTTCTCGCGGACGCGGAAGAACTGCTGGAAGCCCGAATCGAAGCCGGTGTAGTGCGATGCGAGGCCAATATTGAGCAGGTGTGAGTGCAGACGCTCGACCTCGAGCATGATGGCCCGGATGTACTGGGCGCGCGGCGGGACATGAATGCCCTGGGCGCGCTCGACGGCCTCGGCATAGGCCACCGAGTGGGCGCAGCCGCAGATGCCGCAGATGCGGTCGGCGAGGAACGTCACGGCGTCATAGTTCAGGCGCGTCTCGGCGACCTTCTCCATGCCGCGGTGCACGTAGAACAGACGGTAGTCGGCATCGACGATCGTCTCGCCCTCAACGAACAGGCGGAAGTGGCCGGGCTCGTCGGAGGTGATGTGCAACGGTCCCATGGGGACGAGCGTGGTCTCCTTGCCCTTGGTGTCGGCCAAGAATTCGTAGTTTTCCATGTCGCTCGCGGGGGCGGGGCGGAAACGGTAATCCATCGAATCCTTGCGCAACGGGTACAGCCCGCTGGGCCAATCGTCGGGAAGCACCAGGCGACGGCGGTCGGGCAGACCCTCGGGAATCAGGCCGAACATATCGCGCAGCTCGCGCTCGCCCCACACGCAGGCGGGGACGAACGGCGTCACGGACGGGAACGTCATCTTGGCGGGGTCGACCTCGGCACGCACGGTAACCCAGCCGGGGTCCTCCCCCTCCATGGAGATGACGTAGTACACGGCGTAGCGGCCGCACAGGGAGCGCTCGTCGTTGCCGACAATCACGGGAATCCAGCCGTAGCGCTCGTAGTACAGGTAGTGGACGGCCTCGGGCAGACGGTCCAGCTTGACGGTGATCGTCAGCTGGTCCTCGCACTGCCACTCAACCTTCTCGATAGCGCCCGGCACTGCGGCGCGCAGGGCCTCGACGTGGCTTTCGCAACGACGAGCGTAGTCCTTCTTTTCAGGTTCTGCCATGGTGCTAATTCACCTCGCTTGTCTTGGTCTGGGAACTGAACACCATGCGGTAGAGAGGAGCCTCGTGGAGCTCTTCGACGCTCTGGTTCAAAACGACGGACGTTGCATCCTCGACGCCGCTCGTGATGGCGACCGGGGTGGCGATACCGAACCACATGACCACGATCGCGAGGGCGATCTCGGGGATGATCATGAGGGCGGGCACCTCGTGGCGCTTCATGCCCTCGGGCGCCTTGCCGAAGATGGACTTGAGCGCGATGCCGGTAAGGGCAAAGTACACGCCGGTGAGGCCAATGGCCACGAGCACGACCACCCAGATGGGACCGGACTGGACGCCGGCCACGAAGGTGAGGAACTCGGAGATGAACAGGGCGAACGGCGGGAAGGCGGCGAGCGCGAGCAGGGCGATGATGGTGAGCGCTGCCGTGACGGGAGCGATCTCGACGACGCCCTTGATCTTGTTCAGGTCGCGGGTGTGGTAGATGTGCTGGATGTTACCGGCCATGCAGAAGGCGAGCGCCTTCGTGAAACCGTGGAAGATGCAGTGCAGCAGGCAGGCGGCGATACCGAGCGGACCACCGATACCCAGGCACAGCGCGACCACGCCGACGTTGTCGACGGAGGAGTACGCGAAGCGGCGCTTGATATCGTCCTGCTTAAAGATGCACAGGGCGGCCACCAGGATGGACAGCGTGCCCAGGATGAGCAGGAGCGTACGCGGATAGGTGTCGCCCACCGTGATGATGGACAGGGAGTAGAAGCGGATGATCACCAGCATGGCGCACTTGAGCAGCACGCCCGAGAGCAGCGCGGAGACCGGGCTCGGAGCCTGGGAGTGCGCGTCGGGCAGCCAAGTGTGCATGGGGAACAGGCCCGCCTTGGTGCCGAAGCCGATGACGATGAACGCGAACGCGAGGCGCACGAGCATCGGGTCGAACTGGTCGGCGTAGGGCATGATGGAGGTGAGGAAGGCTGCCTCATGCGCGTTGGGCATGATATCGGCGGCGTTCGCGTAGATGAGCAGCGTGCCGAACAGGCCGAAGGCCACGCCGGCGGTGCAGACCATCGCGTACTTCCAAGACGCCTCGAGCGCCTGCTTGTTCTTGTAGATGCCCACGAGGAACACGGTCGACAACGTGGTGGCCTCGACCGCCGCCCAGGTGAGGATGATGTTGTTGGACAGGCAGGCGAGCAGCATCGTGAAAACGAACAGGCTAAACAGCGCGTAGTACTGCTTGGTGCGCTCGGCCGGCATGGTCTTCTCCTCGATATCGATCTTGATATAGGAGATGGAGTACACGCCGGTGATGAACCCGATGATGCCTACCAGAAGGACGAAGATCGACGAGAGCGAATCGAGATGGAGCCACAGGCCCAAAGCGTCGATATTCTGCCCGCTCGAGAGCATGGTTCCCGCGGTGACGACCGAAAGGACGAGGGTCGCCGCGACGGAGATGGTGTTGAGCCCCGCAAAGACGCTGTAGGACGTCGTCTTGGGGAGCGCAGCCATAATCAGGGAGAACACGAGGGGACAAGCGAGCAGGGCGACCGTCAGCATTGAAACATCCATGGCCTACCCCTTCAATTCGGTCAGGTCGTGGGAGTCGAGCGACTTGGTGTCGTTCCAGATCCTCACGACGACGGCGGACATGATGATGACGGCGAAAATGGCGTCGGTGGCGATGCCGATCTCGATGATCTCGGGGGCCGTGGGCGCGAGCAGGGCGAGCGTCACGTGGCTACCGTTCTCCATAAGGCAGTACCCGAAGATTTGCTTGAGGATGTTGCGCTGGGAGATGATGCACGTGAGGCCGACGAAGAAGTGCGCGAAGCTGATGGCGAGGGCCGGAGTAGCCACCTCAGCGGTGGGCAGGCTCAGGCGCGTGACCACCGCGAAGCAGATGGCCACCTCCAGACCGGTGAGGATGATGGTCCAGGCCGGCTTGATGGAGGAGGTCAGCGTGCTATCGGCAGGCGAACCCATCTTTTTGTAGGCACGGTTGAGAATGAACGGAACGAGGATCACCTTGGTGACGAAGGCCGACGCGGCCCACATGAGAAGCTCGGTGGCACCGGTGGTGAGGCCCAGGGTGAGCAGCACGCCCACCAGGACAACCGACTGGATCGCGTACCACTTAATGGCGGACGGGATGGTCTTCGAGACGACCACCATGGTGGAGGTCACGATCAGAAGACCGCCCAGGATATTGACTAACGAATAACCCATGTCCTACCTCCTAACCCATCCAACTAGAGGACAGAGGACCGGCGACGACGACCATGATCATGAGGACGACGAACACGAACGCCATGGCGCGCGGAAGGGGCTGGCCGGCGGCCACGGTCTCGCTCGGCTCACCGGGCAGGACCTTACCCATCCAACGCAGGAACCATGCGAAGGTGGCGACGGTCTCGACGACCATGACGCACACGAGGACGAAGATGACCGTGTTGGAAGCACCAACCGCGAAGCCACCGGAAATAATCTGGAACTTGGAGAAGAACGTGCTCATGGGGGGCACGCCGGCGATAGCGGTCGCGGCGACCGCGAAGCCCACGCCCGTGACCGGGTACTTCTTCATGAGGCCCTGGATCTTGGGCAACATACGGGTTCCCAGCGTGAAGCTGAGGGAGCCGGCGATGAGGAAGAACAGGGTCTTGGTGAACGCGTGGTTGAAGATGTGCTCGACGGCGCCGTTGAACGCCATCTGGCTTCCGAACACGGAGAGGCCCAGGCCGAAGAACACGTAGGCGAGCTGCGCGATCGTCGAGAAGGCGAGCAGGCGCTTCATATCCTTCTGGGGCAGGTACATGAGGAAGCCGAAGAGCATGGTCACGACGGCGTCGATGATGGCGACCCAACCGACGATCTCGGGGATATCGCCGGCACTCGCAAGAGCGCGGGCGAACACGCACACGCCGACCTTCACCATGGACGCGCCATGGAGGTAGGCGGAAACGGGCGTGGGGGCCTCCATTGCGGAGGGCAGCCACATGTAGAGCGGGAACTGGGCGGACTTGGCCCAAGCGGCGAACAGGATGAGCAGCAGCACGACGGTCTTCATACCAGAATCGAGCTGGGAGATCGCGCTCAGCGCGAACGTGCCGGTTCCGGCGAACAGGAAGGCCGCGCCGATGTAGAGTCCCAGAGCGCCGATATGGGTGATGATGAGCGCCTTCATACCGGCCTTCTTGGCCGTGGGCGTCATGTAGTAGCTGATGAGGCCCCAGGAGCACACACCGGTGATCTCGAAGAAAACGAGCTGGCCGACGATGGTGGAGCTGTAGGCGAGACCGGCCATGGCGCCGATGAACGTGGAGAAGTACACGTAGAAGCGGCGACGGGGCGCGTCGGGATGCTCCTTGTTCTTATCGCTCATGTACGGGAACGAATAGATGACGACGAGCAGGCCGATAGCGACGAACGCGGGTGCGAGCAGCGTGCTCATCCGGTCGAATATGAAGCCCATGACCAAGGTCTGGCCCATACTCGCCCAGGTTACATCGACCGCGTTCATGCCGTTTCCGGCAAACGTCGCGGCCAAGCCAACGGAAGCGACCGTGGCGATGCCGCCGGCAAAGGCGCAGATCCATTTAGCGTAGGGACGCGGCAGCATGACGATGAGCAGGGAGCCCAGCATGGGGACGGCGATCGCCACCATGGCAAAGAGGGACAAGCTCGATTCGATTGACATAGTTTCTCCCTTCTCCCTACACGCCTACGACGACGAAGACGAACGCGAGGACCGCGATGCCGACGACGGCCCAGGTCTGGTTACCGAGCACCTTGAAGCGCGAACGGGAAACGGAGTTCTCGAGCACGCCGCAGACAACGAAATCGACCAGGCACTTGACAAGGAAGACGACGGCGCCCACGAGAGCGGTGACGCCGATGGTCGCGGGCTCTCCCCAGGGGATGAAGATGGAGGTGAACCAAGCGACGACCACGACCTGCTTCATGCCCATGGCGAGCTTCATCATGGCCAGGGACGGGCCGGAGAGCTCGGCGAGCGGGCCCTCCTGGAGCTCCTGCTCGGCTTCGGCCTGATCGAACGGAAGCTTGCCGAGCTCCATATAGCAGGCGGCCGCGAAGGCGACGCCGGCGAGGATGACGGCGACGACGCTCGAGACGTTGCCCGTAACGATGTGCTGACCCATGGTCGCAATGTCCGTGGAGCCGCACACGATGGCGACGGTAAACAGCGCGATGAGCATGGACGGCTCGATGAGCACGCTCATGAGGAGCTCGCGGATACCGCCGAAGCCCGCGTAGGCGTTGGAGGAATCCACGCCGGACAGCGCGAAGAAGAAGCGGGACAGCGCGAGCGCGTACATGATGGTGATGGCGTCACCAAAGACGGGCATGGGGCTCTCGAGCGTGAACATGGGCAGGCCCATGGCGAGCATGAACGACACCGCGAGGAACAGCGGCGGCATGATGCGCAGCACGAAGCTCGAGTCGGAACTCACGGACTCGGGACGCGCCATGAGCTTCGCGAGGTCCCGGTAATCCTGAAGGATGGACGGACCGCGGCGATTGTGCATCTTCGCGCGAATCACACGGGCGAGGCCGGAGAAGAAGGGCGCGACCAGCATGACCACGAGGCCCTGCGCTATCGCAAGAACGATGTTCATAATATCCTCTCCCCTCTCTAGACCATGACCACGGCGAGCACGAGGAAGACCACGAGCGCCGCGACGATATAGCAGATGTATACGGAGTAGTTGCCGCCCTCGATCTTGGAGGCGAGGCCGGCCAGCTTATCGGCACCCTCGCTCGGTGCATCGACCAGGAAGCGGTCGGGCAGGGGCTCAACGCCCTGGGCGACACCGGTGAGCTTCTGGAACACGTGCGCGATGGACCAGCAGATCTTGGTGCATACCTCGCGCAGGGTGTAGAGCGGGCCCATGAAGAGCTCTACGTCTGACGCGAAGCTCGTGGCGACGACGGGCATGTGCTCGTTGGGCTCGTAGCCGCACGCCCAAGGGTCGGTCTTCTTAGCGGGGGCCTTGGTGCCGAGGCAGGACCTCAACACGAACGCGAGGCCGGTGAGGACCACGAGCGCGATGGCGATCGCGGGGGTGGAGGTGGCGGCACCGGAAATCTCGTTCACCAGAGACACGCCCGAGGTGGCTGTGATGGCAGAGCCGGCAAGCACGCTCTGGGCGACGTCGCCCAGAACCGGGGCGATGACGGGAGAGCCGATTCCCAGCACCACGCAGATGGCCGCGAGGAGCATCTGCGAGAACAACATCGGAGCCGGGGACTCCTTGGCGTTCGCGGCCTCCTGGGAACGAGGGCTGCTCGCGAACGAGACGCCGTAGGCCTTCACGAAGCACGTGACGGCCAGGGCACCGGTGATGGCGAGGGCGGCCGCGGAGGCGACGGCGAACACCATGACGACCGGGTCGGAGAGCGTCGAGATGTTGAACAGGGACTGGTAGGTGAACCACTCGGAAACGAAGCCGTTGAGCGGCGGGATAGCCGAGATGGCAAGGGCACCGATGAGGAAGCAGACGGCCGTGACCGGCATACGGCGGAACAGGCCGCCCATCTTCTCCATGTTGCGCGTACCCGTGGCATAGAGCAGGGAGCCCGCGCCGAGGAACAGCTCGCCCTTGAACATGGCGTGGTTGAGCGTGTGGTAGAGGGCGGCCATGAGCGCGATCGTCGCGATGACGTCGTTGCCCAGGGCGTGCGCCGTCATGGACGCGCCGACACCGAGCAAGATGATGCCGATGTTCTCGACGGAGTGGTAGGCCAGCAGGCGCTTAATGTCGTGCTCGTGGAGGGCGTAGACGACGCCCAGGACCGACGAGATGGATCCGAAGACCAGGACCATGAGGCCCCACCAGAGCTGGACGCCCGAACCCGCGAGCAGGTCGAGACCGACCTTGAGGATTCCCAGGATGCCGATCTTGATCATGCCGCCGGACATGAGGGCGGACACGTTGGACGGCGCCTCAGGGTGCGCCTGGGGCAGCCAGGAGTGCAGCGGGATGATACCGGCCTTTGCGCCGAATCCGAAGAACGCGAGGACGAAGCACGCGGAGGAGACGGCGGGTCCAAAGTCATGCGTACGGAAATCACTGAAGCTGAAGGAACCGCCCACGCCGTTGGTCATGAGCAGGAAGCTCGCCATGATAAGGACAAAGCCCACGTGCGCGATGACGAAGTAGAGCCAACCGCCCCTAATGGAGTTCTTGTTCTCCTCGATAACGACAAGGAAGTAGCTCGTAAGGGACATGAGCTCAAAGGCGACCAGGAACCAGAACACGTTGTCGGCGGTGATGACGAGCATCATCGAGGCGACGAAGGTGTTCATGAAGAAACCGGCGCGCCCGACCTTGCCCGGGTACTCATCGAAGTAGGACAGACCGTAGATGAAGCCCGCAAAGGCGAGGATTGAGATGAGGACCACGATCAGGCCCGCAAGGCCGTTGAGCAAGAGCTCGAGACGGGCGAACGGGAAAAAGAAGACCGTGTTGAGGGACGAAACGTCGCCAAGCACGGCCTCGAGGCCCGCGATGAACGACAGCACGGCCGCGACGGCGCCGATCAGGCAGCCGGCGGTCTTGGCGGCGTTATCGGCCTTGATCAGCAGAACCGAGGCGAGCGCACCGATGCACGAGACGGCAAGCGATGCGATAAACAGCGTCATGCTATCCATTGTTTACGCTCCCTTCTGCTTTCTCGGACAGGCCCTGGGCCACAGCGGTAACGTCGACGACTGGACCGTTTTCGATCGAGCGCAGGCGCTTGGCCTCGTCGAGCTCGCGATCGGCCGCGCCGCCCATGACGGTCAGCGCCTTGGTGGGGCACGCCGCCACACAATGCGGGCCGTCCGGATCGAAGGCACACAGGTCGCACTTGACGGCGCAGGTGTACTGGCCAGGAGCCCACGTAAGCAGGCTGCTCAGGGACTTAGGATACGAAGGCGTCGGGTCGCACATGCCTGCGACACCGGCGATAGACGTGCCATCGGGATGGATGGCTCCGAAGGGGCACGCGATGGCGCACAGCCTGCACCCGATGCACTCCTGCTCCTTGACGTGGATGCGATCGCCATCGTGCTCGATGGCATTCACCGGGCAAACCTCGGCGCAGGGAGCACCCTCGCAATGGTGGCAGGCAAGGGCGGCCGAAATACCGCCGGTCTTCACGAGCGCCAGGCGCGGCGTATCCTGAAGACCCTGCATCCGGTGGGCGTCGGCACAGGCGGACTGGCATGTTCCGCAGCCGATGCACCTCTCCGGGTTGATGTCGATGAAGCGGTTCATCCCCACTTCCTTTCAAAATAACGGGCCGGGCTCCCGAACGTACGGGACGCCCGGCCCAAAAAGCCAACGAGAACGGGACTACACGATTTGGTTCACGTGCGTCTCGTCGTCGAACTTGGCGGCGCCAGGCTCAACGTCCTGGGGAGCAGCGGCGTCCACCAGAGCCTGCTTGAGCTCGGTGTACTGACGCTCTACCTCGCCCTCTGCCCAAACCTGGTCGGCAATGGCGTCGACCTGGCAGGCGGAGAACTTGTCCTCGGGCGTATGCGAGACCGGGTCGACCTTGTGAATGGTCAGCTCGTTGCACTTGCCGATCCACCACTGGTAGGTCATGTAGACCGTGCCCTTATTGATGCGATCGCTCACGTCGGCGCGGCTGTATACCTGGCCGCGGCGGCTATGAATCGAGACGATGTCGCCGTTCTTGATGCCGCGCGCCTGGGCGTCCGCGGGATTCATGCGGACAAAGCCGGGCTCGTCGGCGAGCAGCGCCAGCGTCTTGCAGTTGCCGGTCATCGAGCGGCAGCTGTAGTGACCGACCTCGCGGACGGTGCACAGAATGAGCGGGTACTCATCGTCGGGAAGCTCGGAGGGCGCCTCCCAGTCGTGCGCCATCAGGTTGGCGCGGCCGTCCTTGGTGGTGAACTTGCCACCAGCGAACATGTCGGGCGTACCGTGGTCGTTCACATCGGTGCTCTTGACCGGCCACTGGGCGTAACCGCCCTCGGGAGCCATCTTCTCGTAGGTCGCGCCCACAAAGTTGGGGCACAGGCTAATGCACTCGTTCCAGATCTGCTCGGTGTTGTCGTAGTGCATGGGATAGCCCATGCGCGTAGACAGGTCCGCGAAGATCTCCCAGTCGTGGCGGCACTCGCCCTTGGGCGGAACGGCCGCGTCAAAGTGCTGGAAGCTACGGTCGGATGCGGTAAAGACACCCTCGTGCTCGCCCCAAGAGGTGGCAGGCAGGATGACGTCAGCGAGCATGGTCGTCTGCGTCATAAAGATGTCCTGACAAATGAACAGATCCAGCTCGGAGAGCGTCTTGCGCATACCGGCCGAATCGGGCTCGGTCTGCACCGGGTCCTCGCCGTAGTTGTAGAAGCAGTGCACCTTGCCCTCGTCGACCAGGTGGCCCAGGTCGGTGAGCTTGTAGCCCTCCTCGAGCGGGAGCTTTTCCTCGGGCACGCCCCAAGCCTTGGCAAACTTGGCACGCACTGCGGGGTCGGTGACTTTCTGGTAGCCAGGGTACAGGTTGGGCAGCATGCCCATATCGCAGGAGCCCTGGACGTTATTCTGGCCACGCACGGGCGCGAGGCCGGAGTTGGGTTTGCCGATCTGACCGGCAACGCAGGCGATGGAGGCGATGGTGTGCACCGTCTTCAGGTTCTGCTTCTGCTGGCATACGCCCATGCCCCAGCCAATGATGGCAGAGGGCTTCGCCGTGGCGTACATCTCGGCAGCTTGGTGGATCAACGCGGGCTCGACACCCGTGATGTCCTGTACGGATTCGGGAGTGTAGTTCTTGATGGTCTCCCACCACTCGTCAAAGCCGTTCGTGTGCTCGGCGACGAATTCCTTGTCGTAGAGGCCATCGTTGACCAAGCAGTTGGCAAAGGCGTTGAGGAACGCAACGTTGCAACCGTTCTTGATCGGAAGGTAGAGATCGGCGATACGCGCGGTTTCGATATGGCGCGGGTCGGCGACGATGATCTTGCAACCCTTTTCTTTGGCTCGCACGATACGCCTTGCGACGATGGGGTGCGAATCGGCAGGGTTATAGCCGAAGAGGAAAATGCAGCCCGCATCCTCCATACCGGGGATGGAGCATGACATGCAACCTGAACCAACCGTGTCCATCAGACCGAGGACAGTAGGGCCGTGTCAAGTACGGGCGCAGTTGTCCACGCTGTGGGTGCCGATGCACGCACGCGTAAACTTCTGCATGACGTAGTTCGCCTCATTGCCGCCGCCTCGCGAAGAGCCGGTGGTCATGACAGCGTTAGGACCATATTCGTCAATTATGGCCTGCATCTTAGATGCGGTGAAATCCAGTGCCTCGTCCCAGCTTACGCGCTCAAGATCCGCGCCCTTGGTGCGGCGGATCATCGGGTGCAGTACGCGAGGAGTCAAGATCTTGGTGTCGTTGATGAAGTCGTAGCCGCTCATGCCCTTAAGGCACAGCTCGCTCTGGTTGGTGATGCCGTTGAGCGGTTCGGTACCCACGACCTGGCCGTTTTGGACCAAGAGGTTAAACTGGCAACCGGCGCCGCAGTACGGGCAAATCACTTTATGCTTCTCCATGACACCCTCCTTCCTTTCTCTGCTACCGAATACTCGGTACTTATTTGACAATCATTGGGCCTGTCGCCCGACGCTTACGCCTCGTTTTCGATGGTGGCGCGGGCACGCTCGGCAGTCAGTTCTGCCAGACGCTCCTCGTCTACCAGGGTGAGGCCCTTGGTCGGACACGCCTCGGCACATGCCGGACCGCCGGGACGGTCCACGCACAGGTCGCACTTGAGCACGAAGCTCTTAGTCTGCGAACCCACTCGCACGTCACCCATCAAGACGGGGACCTGCGTGGTCGCCACGCTCACGGCGCCAAAGGGGCATGCCATGACGCAGCTCTTGCAGCCGATGCAGTTGTCCTCGTTGACGCCGATGCGATGGTTCTTTGGATCAAAGAACAAGGCGCCCGTAGGACAGGCCTTCGCGCACGGGGCATCCTCGCAATGATGGCAAGCCACCGGTGCGGAGATCTCGTACGTACGCGTCACGCGCAGGCGCGGCGCGGCGATGTTGCCGGGAATATCGTGTGCCTCGATGCACGCCGCCATACAGGTTTGACACCCAATGCAGCGTGAAGAATCAGCCACGACTCGTTTATTGCCCATGTTGTTCACTCCCTCCTGAATCCCATGCCGGAGAGACCCTGTCGACGTTGCCCCAAGCCGCCCGTGGCCTGGCATCGGCGTATCGAGCGCATGCGGCGAAACAGGCACTCGGTAGAGTTTCTCCAACGATATACAGGTTAAATATACGCAGTTGCAGGGGGCAAACTTGAGCATAGGCCCTGCAATACGGGTGTATTGCAGGGGTTTTGGCAGGTTGGAATTATTCTCTAGAAGCTATAAAGGTGAGTGTATTACATGCGTACATCCAAGGGAGATTTCACGCTCGTTTCTGAAAGATGTGGTACGTTTGTAATATCGTTTACACTCAATTACTCTAGTGCAATAAAGTAGTGGTTGTAAGATTGGCTATTATTAGCCGATGTTGTATTTGACTATTCAAATTGCACGCTCATTAAGGGAGGCCAGTGATGTCATCGACTCAAAAACGAGCCATCCTGCAGGTGCGCATTCGCGAGGAAGACAAGCAGCATGCCGAGCGTCTCTACGACGCCATGGGCACATCGCTCGCCGAGGCTGTCCGTCTATTTGTCGCGCAGAGTATTTTGATGCGCAAGCTCCCCTTTCAGCCGGTCGCCGTGCGCTCCAAGGACGGCATGTCCGCCTATGGACTGCTCAAAGCATATGGGGACCCCAATCGCCGCTCCGAGGAGCGCAATGCCTGGATTGAATACCTAGCCACAGAAAGCGACGAGTCGGTTTTGGGTCCCGAGGAAGTAGATATCCATGAGTAGCACCATCATCGACGAGACCGTCATCCTTCCCTACCTGCTTGACGACGACGAGGTCCTGTCACCGCGCGCTGCCAAGGTCATCGCCACGCGCACCGCACGTGTCTACCCCGAAATCATCACGCGCGTCGTGGTCACGCTGCGCGACGTCTATAAGGTTCCCCGCGTTGAAATTGCTGCGGCCATGAAAAGGCTGCTCGATGACGTCATGGTCGACGAGCCCACCGTTGTCGCCCTTGCCGTCAAACTCTTCGGCAAGACCCATATGGACTTTACCGACTGCCTCCTCGCAGCCCGAACCGCCATCTACAACGATGATGTCGTGAGCTTTGGCAAGCCCATCATCCAAGGCATGATCGACTACCGCCGCCAGCGCCAAACCGCCGCCGACGCCCGCAGCCGAAGCACCGACGCCCGCGGACACGGCACCGACTCCACCATCGGTTACGACACGGCCATGAACACTGCTGTCGAGGCTATCGATAAGCTGCGCGACACCACCCAGAGCCACGACCGTTGCAGCGTCGTTGAGGTTCTGTCTCTTATACACATCTGACGCTGCCGCCGACTTAATAGG
>ENA-OYZZ01000070-OYZZ01000070.1-human-gut-metagenome-genome-assembly--contig:-NODE-70-length-54225-cov-6.662193_pt1 | contig 54225 bp, 40 predicted proteins | sample MGYA00244199_ERZ653482 | MGnify/ENA primary metagenome ERZ653482 (study PRJEB26926, sample SAMN06165036) | human gut metagenome | biome: ENVO:00009003; feature: ENVO:2100002; material: ENVO:00002003...
TTTTTTTCAAGCAGAAGACGGCATACGAGATCTGCGCATGTCTCGTGGGCTCGGGCAAGGACTGGGGCCTGGACCGCAAGAAGGGCGGCCTGTTCATGGTGCCCGGCAACGCGTATGGCACCACCAAGGGCGGCATGCGCTTCCTGCTTCGCGACATCATCTCCAACAAGACGCTGTTCCAGCGCTCTGACAAGCCCTATGTTGTGATGATGGGCACCAACATCATCTTTAACATGGACCTCAACACCATCATCGACGCGCACGAGAACTCCGGTGCCCAGATGACCGTGGTGTACTGCAAGGCCACGCGCAACGTCGATGACGAGACCAAACTCGAAATTAACGAGAACGGCCGCCTGACGGGCGTGAGCGCCGGCGTCGTGTACGGCGACAACGCTTCTATGGACTGCTGCATCGTCAACCGCGAGACGCTGCTCGAGATCATCGACCACTACCAGGCCGCCGACTATCTGGACCTGCTCGAGGCACTCCAGGGCGACTTTGGCAACATCGACGTGTGCAGCTACGAGTACAAGGGCGAGGTCGTGGGCGTGTTTAGCGAAAAGTCGCTGTACCGTCGCAGTATGGACCTGCTCGACCAGACCGTGGCCGACCAGCTCTTCGACCCCGAGCGCCCGATCCTGACCAAGGCCCACGACGTGCCGCCTTCGCGCTACGCAACCGGCAGCCACGCCTGCAACTCGATCATCTCGGCCGGCTGCATCATCAAGGGCACCGTGCGCAACTCGATCCTGTCGCGCGGCGTCGTGGTCGAGGAAGGCGCTTCGGTAACCAACTCGATCATCAACCAGAGCTGCATCATCAAGAGCGGCGCCCGCGTTGAGAACGCCATCCTGGACAAGAACAACGTGGTACCCACCAACACCGAGCTTCGCGGCACGCCCGAGAACATCCTGGTGCTGGGCAAGGCTCCGTTAACTTCCGATACCACCATCGTACGTTAACGTTGGCACCGCAACATCGCTTGTAACATGCAGAATAGCCGCCCGGTTCGCGCCTGGCGGCTATTCTCGAATAACATGGGAGACAATATGGCTGATTCCAGCAAAAAGATGCAGATCGTGTTTGCCTCGGCCGAGTGCGCGCCGTTTGTGAAGACCGGTGGCCTGGGCGACGTAGCGGGCTCGCTGCCTGCGGCGCTTGTGCGCGCCGGCGCCGAAGTCATCGTGATGGTGCCCAAGTACGCCACCATCAAGGACGAGTACAAGGCGCAGATGGAGCACTTCTCCGACTTTTACGTGAGCTTGGGCTGGCGCAATGAGTACTGTGGACTCGAAAAGCTCGAGCACGACGGCGTCACCTATATGTTCATCGACAACGAGCGCTACTTTGCGCGCGACTATCCGTATGGCTTCTTTGACGACGGCGAGCGTTTTGCGTTCTTCTCCAAGGCCATCACCGAGAGCCTGCAGCACCTGCCGGCCGGCTTTGAGTGCGACATCCTGCACTGCAACGACTGGCAGACGGCACTGGCGCCCGTGTTTTTGCGCGAGTTCTACCAGGGCCTGCCTCTGTACGACCGCGTTAAGACCGTGTTCTCGATCCACAACGTGGCGTTCCAGGGTCAGTTTAGCGACACCGTGATGGAGGACATCCTTGGTGTGGCGCATATTCCGGCGGCTGCCTCGCAGCTGCGTTGCGACGCCTGCAGCATCAACTACATGCTGGGCGCCCTGCGCTATGCCGACGCCATCACCACGGTGAGCCCCACCTATGCCAACGAGATCCAGACGCCCGAGTTTGGCGAGGGGCTGGACGGTGTGCTGCGCGAGCGTTCGTACGCGCTGCAGGGCATTTTGAATGGCATCGACGTCGCGGGCTTTGACCCGGCGACCGACAAGCGCATTGCCGCCAACTACACCGTCGAGGACCGTTCTGGCAAGGCCGTGTGCAAGGCCAAGCTGCAGGAAGAGCTGGGGCTCGAGGTTCGCGACGACCGTCCGCTCATGGTGATGGTCACGCGCCTGACGCGCCAGAAGGGCATGGACCTGGTCATGTACGCGCTCGACCGCATCCTGGCCGGCGGCGTACAGGTGGCGGTGCTGGGCACCGGCGACCGCGACTACGAGGATGGCCTGCGCTACTTCCAGGACAAGTACCCCGGCACCATGGCTGCGCGCATCGAGTTCGATCCGGCGCTGTCACAGCGCATGTATGCTGCCGCCGACATGTTCCTGATGCCGTCGAAGTTTGAGCCCTGCGGCCTGTCGCAGATCATTGCCATGCGCTACGGCACGCTGCCCATCGTGCGCGAGACCGGTGGCCTTAAGGACACCGTGATCCCGTACAACGAGTTTACCGGCGAGGGCACGGGCTTCTCGTTTAGCAACTTTAACGGCGACGAGATGGGCGACGCCGTGTTCCGCGCGGCACGCCTGTTCTGGGATAACCGCGACGCCTGGAACCAGCTGGTCACGCAGGCCATGAGCCAGGACTTTAGCTGGACGCGCTCGGCCGATAAGTATCTGGACCTGTACTTCTTTATGCATCCGGAGATTGAGAGGCCGGCGGCGGTTGTCGACGAGCCAGAGGCTGTTGCTGAGCCGGTGGCCGCTGAGGAGCCCAAGGCCGAGGAGAAGCCGGATGAAGCTGAGCCCGCAAAGGCCGAGCCTGAGGTGAAGGCTGAGGTTGCTCCTGAGCCCGAGCCTGCTGCGAAGCCTGCGGCAAAGAAGACCACGACTCGCAAGACGACAGCTAAGAAGGCTACTGCGACCAAGGCGGCGGCAACCAAAACCACCGCTACCAAGACAACGACCACGCGCAAGCGCACGACCGCCGCTGCCAAGAAAGCCGCCGAAGCCGAGGCTGCTCCCGAGGTAAAGGTCAAGGTCGCTGAGGCCAAACCGGCCGCCAAGGCTCCGGCAAAGACCGCTGCCAAGAAGACGACCACGACCGCCAAGAAGACAACGGCCGCCAAGAAGACCACGGCTACGAAGTCGACGACCACCAAGGCAGCCACGACCAAGGCAGCCGCAAAGCCAGCCGCCAAAGTCGAGGAGACGCCTGCCGAGTCCAAGGCGGAGGCAACCGTCGAGGCCAAGTCCCCTGCCAAGACCACCACGCGCAAGCGCACTGCGACGACGGCCAAAAAGACCACGACCAAGGCTGCTGCTCCAAAGGCGGAGGCTAAGGCCGAGGCCAAGCCCGCAGTAAAGGCCAAGCCGGCGCCGAAGGCCGCCGAGGTCAAGCCTGCTGCCGCCAAAGAGGAGCCCAAGGCCGAGGTAAAGGCCAAGCCCAAGCCCGCCAAGGAGGCCCCGGTCTCCCCCGCCACTCCGGTCGAGGAAAAGGCCCCGACCAAGAAGACCTCCGTCCGCAAGGCAACTGCCACCCGCAAGCGCCGCTAATCCGGACGATTAAACTTAATCCTTAAAGCAAAAGAGGGTGTCCCAACCAGGCGCCCTCTTTTTGGTTGAACTTATGTATTAAAAAGAGGGCCAGTTTACTACGACAAAATGGCTCCGGCCGACCACAGCGAGTAATCTAAAAAATTGGCAACGCTTCTACCTGCGGTTTTAATATCACCAAAATGACCGTGGTTAAGATCATGCAATTCGTCGTAGTAAACCGAAGTACTTTTGTTTGGCTAAAAATAGTATCAGTCTAGGCTATTTCGGATATCGCGATAATTTGGATGGTAAAACGATTTTCTAGGACAACCGTTCGCCGATGGTAAACGGATGTTGTTTATACAGCCTGTGTACAACAGATATACTTACATCCTGTGCGTAAAGCCCATGGCCCGCAGGCCGTGATTCTATTGAACTGGACCGTATTATGAGATTGATACACAACAGCCGTCTACCGCAGTTTCGTACTCCGTTTGGCGCTGTGACCACTGGAACTACCCTTTCACTCTCCGTGATTCTGGAGGATGCCGATCCCGCGCAGGCAACGCTTACGCTGCGCACCTGGGTCGATGAGATCGGTGAGTCTCGGTATCCCATGACGCACGAGGGCGACGGCATATTTACCGTAGAGCTTGAGTGCACCGAGCCCTGTCTTATCTGGTACAGCTTTATCTGCAATATCGAAGGTCAGCCCGAGGTTCGCCTGGGCGCACCACAGGGCCGCACCGGCGGCGAAGGCGTAACCTACGACTACGCCGAGGTGCCGTCATTCCAGGTCACCGTCTACAAGCACCGCGAGAATCGTCCCACCTGGTACGAGCGCGGTATGGTCTACCAGATCTTCCCCGATCGCTATGCCCGCGACGAGCACTGGCGCAAGCGCACGCTGGCCGAGGTCGAAAAACCGCGTAAGGGCATTCAGCGCCGCATGGTCGAGGACTGGAACGAGCCGCCTGTGTACGAGCGCGCCGAGGACGGCTCCATCAAGACCTGGGACTTTTACGGCGGATCGCTCAAGGGTATCCAGGAAGACCTCCCTCGCATCGCCGAGCTGGGCTTTACAGCCATCTACCTCAACCCCATTTTTGAAGCCGCGAGCAACCATCGCTACGACACCGCCGATTACACCAAGATCGATCCGATTCTGGGCTCCGAACAGGACTTTACCGAGTTGTGCGAGGCGGCCGAGAAGCTGGGCATTTCCATCATTCTGGACGGTGTGTTCAACCACACGGGCGACGATTCGATCTACTTCAACCGCTACGGCAACTACCCCGGCGTGGGCGCGTGGCAGAGCGAGGATTCGCCGTGGCGCGATGCGTTTTACTTCCATGAGGACGGATCGTATGACTGCTGGTGGGGCGTGGGCAACATGCCAGCCATCAACGAGAATTCCGAGCTTGTCCGTGAAAAGCTTCTGGGCAAGGACGGAGTCATTCGTAAGTGGCTGCGCGCTGGCGCCCATGGCTGGCGTCTGGACGTGGCAGACGAGCTTTCCGACGACTTCCTGGCCGAGATCAAAAAAGCCGTGCTCGCCGAGAAGCCCGACGCGCTGCTGCTCGGCGAGGTCTGGGAAGACGCCTCCAACAAGATCAGCTATGGCCATTTGCGCCGCTACCTGCAGGGCTCTGAGCTCGACTCCGCCATGGACTACCCCTTCCGCGACATGGTCATCGGCTTTTTGATGGGCTACAAAAACGCCTACCAAGCTGCCGAGGATATCGAGACCCTGCGCGAGAACTACCCGCGCGAGGCATTATCCTGCGCGCTCAATCTGCTGTCGAGTCACGACCGTCCGCGCATCATCTCGGTGCTCGGCGGCGGCCCCGACGAGTCGCAGCTGCCCGAGAGCGAGCGCAGCAAGTGGCGCCTGGACGAGAACTCCATGGGCCTGGCCAAGAGTCGTTTTTGGCTCGCGACGCTCATGCAGATGACGTTCCCGGGTGTGCCTTCGATTTACTATGGCGACGAGTACGGCCTTGAGGGACTCACCGATCCGGGCAATCGTCGCACCATGCCGACCAAGGAAAACCTGCACGACTTCGATACGTTTGCGATCGTCAAGAACGCATCTGCTGTGCGCCGCGCGTTGCCGTTTATGATCGACGGTGAAATCAAGGCCTTTGCGCTCAATGACGAAGTACTCGCTTATACGCGCACCGGTAAAGACGGCGAGTCCGCGACCGTCATCATCAACCGCAGCCTGCGCAATTCACACCGCGTGACGATTCCGGCGCTCGGCGAATGCGCGAGCGATGTGATTAGCGGTCACGAGTGCGAGATCCACAACGGCACGGTCACGCTCGATCTGTATCCGCTGGGTTCGTCGATTATCTATCACCACGCCGAGCAGCGCCTGCAGGAGCCGCTCGATCACGGTGCGGGAGTTGTGTGCCATATCACATCGGTGCCGACCGATGACGGCAAGCCCGGTACGATCGGCGCGCCCACGCGTCGCTTTATCGACCATCTGGCCGCCATGGGCATGCGCTACTGGCAGGTTCTCCCCGTCAACCCCACGGACTTCTTCCGCTCCCCTTACGCCGGTCCTTCGGCCTTTGCAGGCAATATCGACCTGCTACCCGAGAGCCACGAGGAGCTGGCAGCCGACTTTGAGACCTGGAAGGCCCGCGGCGGCGAGGATGCCGATCCGTTGTACACCGCGTTTAAACATCGCAATGCCGATTGGCTCGAGAAGTACAGCGTCTATATGGCCGTCAAAAAGTACTTTGAGGGCGAGTCGCGCCATGATTGGCCGGCAGATGTCGCGCGCTACAACGAGCATCTGATCGACGACAAGCGCTTCCACAACGAGGCCGAGCTTCAGGCGTACATGCAGTACCGCTTTGACCTCGCTTGGTGTGAGCTCATGAACTATGCGCACAAGAAGGGCATCGAGGTCATCGGCGATATTCCTATGTACGTGTCCGACGATTCGGCAGACGCGTGGAGCGAACCCGAGAACTTCTGGCTGTCCGATACCGGCAAGGCGATTGAGATTTCCGGCGCGCCGCCCGACAACTTTGCGCCCGAGGGCCAGATGTGGGGCAACCCGACGTTCCGCTGGGACCACATGAAGCAGAACGGCTATAGTTGGTGGATGGATCGCCTGCGCCGCGCGTTTTCGCTCTACGACCGCGTGCGTCTGGATCACTTCCTGGGATTCCACAGCTATTACAGCATTCCCGCGGGCAAGGCATGCGCCGACGGCCGCTGGCTGGCGGGCCCGGGCAAGGACCTGTTCCAGACCGCCTATGACGAACTGGGTCCGCTCAACTTTATCGCTGAGGACTTGGGCTATCTGACGCCCGGTGTTCGCGCCATGGCATCGACCTGCGGTTTCCCCGGCATGGACGTGCTGGAGTTTAGCGACTACGACGTTCGTTGCGGTGTGCATCCCACGCCCGGCAAGATTTTGTACACTTCGACGCACGATACGTCGACGCTGGCCGGTTGGTGCACCCGTACCTTTGCGGGCGGCGATGAACCGAGCGGTGTTGAGGCGGCGGCCAAGCTGATGAGCGACGCGCTGGCAAGCGACGCTCCCCTGGTGATGATGCCACTACAGGATGTCCTGGGGCTTGGCGACGACGCGCGCATGAACGTTCCGGGCGTGGCCACGGGCAACTGGACCTGGCAGGCTGACGAGGCGGACATTGCAGCCGCCGAGAACAAAACCGCACAGCTCCTGCGCAACAACCATAGATTCTGGGGCGAAGCGTGATAAAACCCCCGATATAGGGTACAGTTACAGACGTTTGAATTTATGCGGGCAGAGTAATCTGCCCGCTTTGTGCTGAAAAGGAAGTATTATGGCGCGCTACGATTACAAGTGCTCGAGCTGCGGCAACGTGTTTGAGGTTGAGCATCCCATGTCCGAGACTCCCGAGGTCGTGTGCCCCAGCTGCGGTGCCCCGGCGGCCAAGACGTTCTCGGCCAGCGGCATTAAATTTGAGGGCAGCGGTTTCTACAACACCGACCAGCGCAGTGGCGGTTCTAGCACCAACGCCACCAGCGGCTGCTGCGCCAACTGCCCGCATAACCACTAGAAACAACGCAGCCCCGCGATCAACGCCGATCGCGGGGCTATTTCTTTGCTCTATGGGTAGCTAATCAAGCTACCCAGGTTTCCTTATGAGTTGCGGTGAAATAAGGACTGTTTGGCGGGCAGAAGCGGCTTTTCAATCCCTATTTCACCGCAACTTAGTAGTTACTTGTGGACCAGGCGGGCGCAGAAGTGGCCGTCGTAGGAGTCGGCGTTTACCGGCACGCTTTGGAAGAAGCCTCGATCGTTTTGGCGTACTGATACGAGCTTCTTGGCCTGATCGAACTTGGGGAGTTGCAGAATCTGTGCTTCGGAGAGCGGCGCCACGCTAAAGCCGGCACCCTCGGGAGAAGCAAGGAACGCGTCCACCACCTGTGTGTTCTCCTCGTCGAAGACCGAGCACGTCGCGTAGATGAGCTCGCCGCCGGCAGCCACGCGCGCGGCAGCTTCCTTGAGCATCGTCAGCTGCAGTTTGGGCAGCTCAACCGTCACATCCTTTTCGGTCAGGCGCCACGGAATCTCGGGATGACGACGCATGGTTCCGGTGCCAGAGCACGGCGCATCGATAAAGACCGTGTCGAACTTAACCGGCTTGCCAAGCATGGCATCAAAAGACGTCAGGACTTCATCAAGCTCGCAGGCATCACCCGAAACCGTACGAACGCCCTGAATACCGGCCTTATGCAGGCGAGCGAGATTCAGATCGCACTTGCGATCATGCAGATCGAGCGCCGTATGCTGACGCTCATAGCCCGCACGCTTGGCCTGGCACATCATCACATAGGTCTTGGTGCCACGACCGGCACCAATCTCAAGGCAGCTTCCAGGGCGCGTGGCAGCTGTGGCGATGAGCTGTGCGTTAAGGTCCGAGGCCACCGCACCAGCACGCTCAAATACGCCCGACGCAACCGTAACCTGGGCATCAACCGGGGCATGACAGCCCGGGAAGACAGGCGCGACGAGCTGCGAGATATACGGATCAGGCTTAGTCGTAAAGGCGTTCTCGTGCAAAGCCAGCGGCGCAGGTGCCAAGTTACCGGCAAAGTTGAGCGCACCCTCTGGCGTGTCAAACGAAGCCATAATACGAGCGCACAGCCAACGCGGCAGACCCATCAGACGCGACAGACGAACCAAGCGTCGCTCAGACTCATCTACATCGGACGCCGTGGCAAAGTCCTCAACATTGTCCGCAACCTTATGCAGTACAGCATTGGCCAAGCCAGCGGCGGACTTAGCTCCGCTGCGCACCAGCTCAACGCCCTGACTCACCGCAACGCGGCCAGGCGTATGCAGATAGAGCATCTCGAAGGCCGAGATACGAAGCGCCATGCGAACACGCGGCGCAACCTTTTTGGGCTTATCGAGAAACTGATCGAGCAGTTCATCCAAAATACCCTGTGTGGCGGCAACACCGAGCGCCAAGCGAGCGGCAAACGCGGAATCGCGTTGATCAATGGCCTTGGCAGAAGCACGGGAAGACAACACGTCGCGTGCATACATACCGCGGCGATCGGCCTCCATCGATACATCGAGCGCAAGCTTGCGCGCGGGTGACAGCTTGCTCATGACAAAACACCCCACGAAAGATCGGCACCCTGCAGGCCAGCAGCCCAGGCAGAAGCAGACATAGCACGCTTGCCATCGGGCTTAACCTCGAGCAATTCAACCGAGCCATCGGAAAGACCAAGGTAAACACGCTTGTTCTTAACGTCAACGGCGCCCTCGCCAAGCGACACATCGGCCAGCGCAGCATCGAGCACACGCACGCTCTTGCCGGCAATCACGCAACGAGCAGGCGCGGTATCGGACGAGGCCAGCACATGACGCACGCAATTGAGCGCCCCCATCTGCGGATCAAGACGCATCTCCTGCTTAGAAATCTTGGCGGCATGGGTAACAAGCGACTCATCCTGCTCAGTCCACACGGCGGTGCCATCGGAAAGCGAAGGAAGCGTATCGGCAAGCAATTTACCGCCAAGCTCACCAAGCTCCATGGTCAGCGCCTCAGCATGCTTGCCGGCAACCGAGGTCGAGGCCTGAGCACAATAAGCGCCAGTATCCACGCCATGCCCAATACGCATAATGGAAACGCCAGCAACGTCGTCACCAGCGAGAATCGCACGCTGAATAGGAGCAGCCCCACGCCAACGAGGCAGCAAGGACGCATGAACATTCACAATGCCGAGCGGCGCCATATGCAGCACGTCATCCGGCAAAATGCAACCATAAGCAGCCACACAGAAAATATCGGCTTGCGCAGCTTGGAGAGCCTCAACAACCTCGGCCGTTATACGATTAGCCTCAACAACCGGCAACCCCAGCTCAAGCGCCTTAGCCTTAACAGGAGACGGCTCCAGCTTCTTACCACGCCCACGAACAGCATCAGGACGAGTAACAACAAGCGCAATCTCGTTACCAGCCTCGACAAGCGAAGTCAACGAAGGCACCGCAAAATCAGGCGTACCCATAAACACAATACGCATAAAAGTTAGTCTCCTCTCAACCAAAGCCGAGACGGCTACAAATAACAGCGGAAAGCCAAGTCACCAGCCCATCCGGATTACATTTCAACAAGAACAAATATACCCAAAACCAAAGAAAGAGCCGCAATAAAAGCAGCTCTCTCTCAACAAAGACTATCAGCAAAGACGCCCTTCCCTGGCCCGACGGCACCCGGGCGAACCGAGCCAGAACAACGCAGTCCCCGGTGCTGAGCGCCCACATATCGTCCCGCGCGCAGTTTCGCAGCGAAGCGAGAATGTTTGAGCACGGGTTGATATGTGGGCGCTCAGCACCGGGGACGGTGGGAACTATTCCGTCTCGCCCGGTCGAGCGCCGCGGGCCAGGGCGTCCTGGTACTCCTTGACTGCTTTGATCCTCTGCATGGGCTTCAGTCGCTCGAACATGGTGTTGCCGTGCAGGTGATCGATCTCGTGCTGAAGGCACACGCAGAACAGGTCGCCCGAGGCCTCATAGCGAATCAGGTTAGCGTCCAGATCGTACGCCTCGACGACGACATGGTCGGGACGCTCGATTTCGCAGCTAATGCCAGGAATGGAAAGACAGCCCTCGCTAAAGGGCACCAGATGGTCGCTCTGCTCAACAATGACGGGATTGATGAGCACGTACGGGTCGTAGTCGTTTTTGTCGCTGTAGTCGCAGTCGATGGTGACGAGCTGAATGAGCTCGCCGATCTGCGGGGCAGCCAGGCCGCAACCGCCGTTCTCGAACATCATCTTCTTCATCTTCTCGGCAAGCGCCTCGATCGCCGGGGTGATCTCCTCGATGACGGCGCACTCCTGGCGCAGACGAGGGTCGGGCGACAGTACGATTCCGTTGGCTTCCATGGCCATCCTTTCGGGTTGTTACATCAAATCATAGGCGTCGACGTCAACGCTCACGCTCACGCCGCGCACAGAGCCCACCTCTTTGAGGCAGGCGTCGATATCATCAGAGACATGGTACCCTACCGGCGACTTTACAAGCAGATGGAAGCGGTAACGGTCCTTGGCTCTCTCGATTACACATGAAGCCGGGCCCAGCACCTGAGGCACGGCGCTCCCCGCCCGCAAAAAGTCGGGCGCGGCGGCATGCCAGCGGCGCTTGAGGAGCTTCGCGATGCGGCCGATGTAGTCCTGCGCGTCGTCTCGGTTCGCCGACCATACCAAGATGTTGACCAGGCGAACAAACGGCGGGTACAGCGCGTCGCGGCGCTGGTCCAGGTCGTAGTCGGTAAAAATCGAGCGGTCGTGCTCGGCGACGGCGCGGATGACCGGGTCCTCGGGCAGGTAGGTCTGGATGATAACCTCGCCGGGGCGATCGCCGCGGCCGGCGCGGCCCGCAACCTGCTCCAGCAGATCGTAGGCACGCTCCCCTGCGCGAAAGTCGGGCAGCTTGAGGGCGAAGTCGGCATTGACCACGCCTACGAGCGTGACCTCGGGAAAATCGAGACCCTTTGCGATCATTTGGGTGCCCAGCAACACGGCACAATCCGCCGCATCGAACTGCTCGAGCAGCTTTTTGTGCGCATCCTTGCCGCGCGTGGAATCGGCATCCATGCGAATAATGGCGACATCCTCGGGAAGCATCTGGTGCAGTGCGTCCTCGATCTGCTGCGTGCCCAGACCCATTTTTGCCAGGTAGCGACTGCCACATTTGGGGCAACGGCTCGTGGGCGCGGGATACGGCTGCACGTGCCAAGACGAACCGCAGGTGTGACACTGCAGCGTGTGCGTGCGTTCGTGATACGTAAGCGCGGTGGAGCAGTGGTTGCAGGTAGGGACGCAGCCGCACTCGCGGCACATCAAAAACGGCGCAAAGCCACGGCGATTGTGCAACAGCACGGCTTTTTCGCGGCGCTCGACCACACGCTCCAGGCCTTCCATCAGCGGTTTTGAGAACATAGAGCGGCTGCCGTGCGAGAACTCGCGGCGCAGGTCGGCAATGCGAACCGTGGGCAGCACGGCGTGTCCCGGGCGCTCGGGCATCTCGACGCGCGTCCAGGTGGCACCGTTATACGTGCCACGGCGGCAGCGGTCGAGGGACTCGGCAGATGGCGTGGCGGAGCCCAACACGAGCGGGCAGCGGTAGCGCCGCGCCATCTCGGCTGCCACCTCGCGCACGTGGTAGCGCGGACTGGAGCCCTGCTTATAGCTAGTCTCGTGCTCCTCGTCGATGATGATGAGACCAAGGTCGCTGAGCGGGCAAAAGAGCGCCGAGCGGGCGCCGACGACCACGCGGGCCGCACCGCTGGCGACCATATCCCACTGGTCCAGGCGCTCGCCGGCCGAAAGGCGCGAATGGAACACGGCGACCGTCTCGCCAAAGCGCGAACGGAAGCGGCCGACGGTCTGGGCCGTCAGCGAGATCTCGGGCACCAGCACGCAAGCCGAACGGCCGGCCGCCAGCACGCGCTCGATGGCGGAGAGGTACACCTCGGTTTTGCCGGAGCCGGTGACGCCGTCGACCATCACCACGTCGCCATGAGCGTCCAGACGGGCGCGCTCAATCTGCGCGAGTGCCTGCTTCTGGCCGTTGGTAAGGGAGACCGGCGCCTTGCCGCTTGCCGAGGACAGCGTGGTCTGCTCGCTGCAGCCACGCCACGCACGACGCTCCTCCACCACGACGACGCCGCGTTTTTCGAGCGCCTTGATGGTCGCCGACATGCTGTTATAGAGAAGGTTGAGGTCGCGCGTCGTGACCGGGCCGCACTGGAGCGCCTCGATGAGCTGACGCTGGCGGACCGCGGTCTTGGGCGGCGTATAGTCGAAGCCCTCGGGCGTGAGCATGACCCAGCGGTTTTGGATGGGTTTGACGGCGGGGCGCTCAACGGCCCACACGCCGTCGTCACCTTTGACCACGCGCGGGCTTCCACCCGGGGGCAAGAACAAACGCAGGCACTCGGAAAGCGTTGCGACGTACTCGCGGCTCATCCAGCGTGCGATACGGGCAGCCTCGGCGGTAAAGAGCGGTTTGCTGAGGATAGCCTCGATGGCTTTAATGCGGGCTGGGTCGAGGGCGTTGATGCCTTGCAGGTCACCCAGCTCAGGCGCAATGTCGACGATATAGCCCGCGGCGGCACGGTTACCAAAGTGGACCAGGACCGTGGATCCGATTTGCGCCTCGTTGGCAAGGGACCGGGGAATGCCATAAGCAAACGGCTCGGACAGCGCACGGGTGGGAATGTCGAGGACTACGCTCGCATAGGCGGCGACGGGTTCAGGCGCGAACTCAGGCTTGGCCGGAGTCTCCTCCGGTTCCGGCGAACCAAACAGCGACAGTTGCTCGGCCATGGCCCCTATACCTCCCATCCCATGCGTCTTCAGAAACAAGAGCCCCGCTCGGGTGAACGGGGCTCGGATACATGCGTTTACGCGGCTGCTACAGCGCCATCGTGCGGGCGCGGTCGATACGCGCCAGGCAGTCGTCGCGGCCGACGAGCGCCATGGTCTCGCCCAGCGGGGGGCTCACCATGTTGCCGCAGACGGCGACGCGCACGGCCTGGAACACCACGCGCTTCTTAAGGTCCATCTGCTCGGGCAGCGGCTCAAGCGCGGCGTCGATGTTGGCAGCCGTCCACTCGTTCACGCCCTCGAGAGCGGCCTTGGCGGCATCCAGAATGGCACCCATGCCCTCCTTGGCCAGGCCCTTGTTGACGGACTTCTCGTCATACTCGAGCGTCTCGGCCGTAGCGAAGATGGGAGCGGCGACGGTCACGGCGTCGGCCGGCATCTTGGTGCGCGGCTTGACGATGGCGGCAAGCGCGTCGATCCAATCCTCGCCGTACTCGACATTGCCCTCGATGAGACCCGCCTCGTGCAGCTCGGGGACCATGATCTCGTCGGCAAATTGAGCATCGGACATGCCGTTGATGTACTCGGCATTGACCCAATCGAGCTTCTTGGGATCGAAGGTCGCCGGGTTCTTGGAGATGCGGTCGAGTGAGAACTTGTTGGCCAGGACATCGCGCGGGATGATCGTGGTCTCGCCGTCGAGCGACCAGCCGAGCAGCGCCAGGTAGTTGACGAAGGCGTCGGACAGGTAACCGGCGTCGCGGTACTCCTCCACCGAGGTGGCGCCGTGGCGCTTGGAGAGCTTCTTGCCGTCGGCGCCCAGGATCATGGAGATGTGAGCGAACGTGGGCACGGGAGCGCCGAGGGCCTCGTAGACCATGACCTGACGCGGGGTGTTGGACAGGTGGTCGTCGCCGCGGATGACATGGGTGATCTTCATCATGGCGTCGTCGACGACGGTCGCGAAGTTATACGTGGGCGTGCCATCGGAGCGGAAGATGACAAAGTCGTCGAGCTCCTTGGCGTCGAAGGTCACCTCGCCGTGGACGGCGTCGTGGATGACGACGTCGCCGCGGTCCTCGGGCACCTTAATACGCAGGACGTAGGACTCGCCGGCCTCGATGCGACGGCGGGCCTCCTCGGGATCAAGATCGCGGCAACGGCGCTGATAGCCCTGGAAGGGGTCCTTGCGCTCCTGCGCGGCCTTGCGGTCGGCGTCGAGCTGCTCCTTGGTGCAGAAGCAGGGATAGGCCTTGCCCTCGTCCCAAAGCTTCTGGGCGGCCTGCTTGTACAGGTCCAAGCGCTCAGTCTGGGCGTAGGGGCCAAAGTCGCCGCCTACCTCGGGGCCCTCATCCCAGTCCAGGCCAAGCCAACGCATGGCGCGCAGGATGATCTGCGTGTTCTCATCGGTGGAGCGGGTGGGGTCGGTGTCGTCGATGCGCAGGATGAACGTGCCGCCGTTTGCGCGGGCGAAAGCCCAGTTATAGATAGCGGTGCGAGCGCCGCCGATGTGCAGCTTGCCCGTCGGTGAGGGTGCAAAGCGGACGCGAACGTCTGATGCCATGGATATCTCCTCGATTGCAGGATGGATGTCTAACCGCACCAGTATAAAGCATCAAAGCAACCTCCGCACAAAGGGCACCGACTCACTCATTGGGGACAGACTTAAATGACCAGTCTTTGGCAACCTGTTGGCATTTAGGTAAGGCTGGTCATTTAAGTCTGTCCCCAATGAGTAGGTGCGGAAAGGGTGTGAATGTTTGATTTACGCGCTATGATGAGCCCTTGCATAGAGAGCCCGGCGGAATGGTAACGGTCGCCGGGACACGTTTTTGAAAGGACAATCATGTCAGAAGAACTTCGTTCCATCCCACCCCAACACGGGTCCTTCGTATTTACGTCAGAGTCGGTGACCGAAGGTCATCCCGATAAGATCGCTGACCAGATCAGCGACGCCGTCCTCGACGCAATCCTCGCCAAAGAAATAGAGCTCCAGGAGCAGGGCTACATCGCCCCCAACGGCGTGCCTGCCAACGTGGAGAACGTCCGCTGCGCTTGCGAGACCCTCGTGACCACCGGCACCGTCATCGTCGCCGGCGAGATCCGCACCCAGGCCTACGTCGACGTGCAGGAAATCGCCCGCGGCGTTATCCGCCGCATTGGCTACAACCGTGCCAAATTCGGTTTTGACTGCGACACCTGCGGCGTTATGAGCCTCATCCACGAGCAGTCGCCCGATATCGCCCAGGGCGTCGACGAGTCCTTCGAGACCCAGACCGGCGCTACCACCGACCCGATCGACCTGATCGGTGCCGGCGACCAGGGCATGATGTTCGGTTATGCCTCCAACGAGACCAAGACCCTCATGCCCATGCCGCACTACCTGGCAAGCCGCCTGGCCGAGCGCCTGGCCGCCGTGCGTCACGACGGTACCCTCGCCTATCTGCGTCCCGACGGCAAGACCCAGGTCACCGTGCGCTACGAAGACGGCAAGCCCGTCGAGGTAACGACCATCGTCATCTCCACGCAGCACGCCGCCGAGATCGAGGACATGGGCAAGATCAAGGCCGACCTCATCGAGCACGTCATCACCCCGGTCATGGACGCCGAGAACATGCCGTGGGACAACGCAGACATCTACGTGAACCCCACCGGTCGCTTTGTCGTGGGCGGCCCCATGGGCGACACGGGCCTCACCGGCCGCAAGATCATCGTCGACACCTACGGCGGCTACGGCCGTCACGGCGGCGGTGCCTTTAGCGGCAAGGACTGCACCAAGGTTGACCGCTCCGCCGCGTATGCCGCGCGCTGGGTCGCCAAGAACGTGGTCGCCGCCGGCCTTGCCGACCGCTGCGAAGTCGAACTTGCCTACGCCATCGGCGTTTCCAAGCCCCTCTCAATCATGGTCGACACCTTCGGTACCGCGAATGTTGCCGAGGACAAGATCGTCGAGGCCGTAGAGAAGACCTTCGACCTGCGCCCGGGCGCAATCATCCGCGACCTAGATCTGCGTCGCCCCATCTACGAAAAGACGGCAGCCTACGGTCACTTTGGCCGAGAAGACGCCGACTTCACCTGGGAGAAGACCGACCGAGTCGAAGAACTCAAAGCAGCCTGCGGCCTGTAAGCTAACTCGAAAAGCTACAGCCAAATAACACGCACCAAAAGAAGTACCGGCCCCAACCGGTACTTCTTTTTTATTTAAAGGTGGTGAAGATGAGCCTACCTGGGACATGGAATAAATCACAGGCCGATAAATTTTGCAGCAGAGCGACTCCAACCATGTATCCTAAGTTCCGAGGGCTTTAGTATTTGGTCGATCGCGAGTTCCGCACGAGCCGGAGGCCACTTAATGTGGCCTCCGTGCGAGCAGGACTGTCCGAGCAGGCGACCAAATACTAAAGCCCTCGGAACGGCGGGACAGAGTATGCCCCGCCCCTCGGGACAACGGGATAGATAAGGAGCATCCATGGCAGGCAAGCCGCAAACACTAGCTACGACCTCGGCATTCGAGATCTTGGGCCCCGTCATGGTCGGCCCCAGCTCATCACACACCGCCGGCGCCCTGCGCTGCGCCCAAGTTGCCGCCAGCCTGCTAGAAGGCCGCATTACCAAGGTCACCTTTGGCCTGTGGAACTCCTTCGCCCACACCTACCGCGGCCACGGCACCGACCGTGCGCTCGTCGCGGGCATCCTGGGCCTCGACACCGATGACGAGAATATCAAGCAGGCCTTCAACCTCGTACGCGAGCAGGGCCTCGAATATCACTTTGACATCAAGGGCGACGACGCCTCCATCCACCCCAATACCGTCGATATCGACATGGTCGACGACACGGGCGCCACGGCACAGGTCCGCGGCGAGAGCCTGGGCGGCGGCAAGATGCGCATTAGCCGCATTAACGGCGTCGGCGTCGACATCTCGGGCATGTACTCCACGCTCTTCGTGGCACACAAGGACGTCCCCGGTGTACTCGCCGCGCTCACCAACCTGCTCGCCTACGCCCACGTGAACATCGCCTTCTGCCGCACCTACCGAACCGAAGTGGGCGGCCAGGCCTACTCCGTCTTTGAGACCGACGGCGCGCCCGACGACACCGTCGTCCCCATGCTGCGCAAGCTCGACAATGTCGATTACGCAACGTTTATCGAGCTCCCCGGTTCTGCCTCGTCGCTCTCCCCCGGCGTCTCGGCCAAGGAAATCTTCGACGACGGCGAGCAGCTGCTCGATGCGTGCGAGGAACTGGGGCTCAGCATCGGCGCCGTCATGGCCGTTCGCGAGGCGCGTCTGACCGGCGAGGCCCACGCCGTCGCCGCCATGCGCCGCGTGCTCGACGTCATGCGCGAGGAGACCACGGCCCCCATCGCCAATCCGCAGCGTTCGCTCGGCGGTCTTATCGGCGGCGAGGCCAAACTCGTCGATGCCACCAGCCGCAACGATTTGAGTGCAAGCCTGATGGGCGCCGTCCAGACCGACGCCGTTGCCCGCGCCATGGCCGTGCTCGAGCGCTCCGCTACCATGGGCGTGATTGTCGCCGCCCCCACGGCAGGCTCCGCGGGTGTTGTGCCCGGCTGCGTGCTGGCGCTCGCCGATCGCCTGCAGCTCGACGACGAGCAGGTCATGGACGCGCTCTACTGCGCAGCCGCCATCGGCCTCACCCTCACCACAAGCGCCTGCGTTGCCGGCGCCGAGGGCGGCTGCCAAGCCGAGGTGGGAAGCGCCGCTGCCATGGCAGCCGCCGCGCTGGTGCAGATGCTCGGCGGCACGCCCGAGCAGGCGCTCGACGCCAGTTCCATCGCGCTGAGTAACCTGCTGGGCCTCGTTTGTGACCCCGTCGGTGGCCTCGTGGAGGTGCCCTGCCAAAACCGCAACGCCATTGGCGTGGCAGCGGCCTTTAGCTCGGCACAACTCGCCCTCGCAGGCATTAAGAGCTTGGTGCCGTTTGACCAGATGGCACATGTCATGCTTTCGGTGGGCCACGCGTTGCCGGCCACGCTGCGCGAGACGGCAAAGGGCGGCATCGCGCAGGCTCCGGCCGCACTTTCGGCCTGTGCAAAATGCGGTGTGTGCGGATAGCGGCAAAGAACGACTCAAAGGTGGGACAAATGTCCCACCTCTTTTGAATGCCACCGTTTCCGTACCACAAACAGCAGGGCAATCGCTATAATGCAAGCCCAGTAAAAACACGATGAACCGCAAGGCGAAAATCGAAGGATATGCATACGATGTCGCAAAACGATCGAACTCAACTGATTCCCGATCCGCAGCAGCCGAGCAGGCACACCGGCGGCGTTCAGTCGCCGCGTCCTATCGCGCCGAGCCACGGTCAGCAGCGTAGTGCAGCAAACGCTTCCCAACGCCCGAACCAACAGCGACAGCAGCGTCAACAACGTCAGCAGCGCCAGGCAAACGGCAATGCGCCCAAGCAGCCCCCGACGAACGCTCGAGGCGATCGTGGCCCCGCGCGCAAGTCCGCCGGCAACAATAAGTCGGGCAAAAAGACGACGCTCTTTGTCGTCCTGGGTCTAATCGTCATTGTCTATATCGTAGGCATCGTAGCGTTTTCGCAGCTAGCATACCCCAACACCACCATTGCCGGCGTCGACGTCTCGTTCTCCAACGCTTCGTCTGCCGCCACCAAGGTCAACTCGGCATGGAAGCACTATAAGCTCACCGTGACAGGCGATGACTTTAGCTGGTCCTATCAGCCCGAGTCCGATGAACCCATCGTCGACGGTGAAGCTGCCGCAAAAGAGGTCATCAGCCACAACGAAGCCTTTGTATGGCCGGTCCGCCTTGTGGAATCCTTAAGCGGCAAGACCAAAACAACCGCTACCACCAACGAAGTCGATCTTGATCAAGACGTCGACCTGTCCATGCTCTCCGATACCTTTGACCAAAAGAAGTTTGAGAAGGATCTGGGCGCCGCCATCGACGAGTTTAACGAAGGACGTTCGGGCACGTTCGAGGCCAATAGCTCCTATGACGAGCAAGCGGGCAAGTTTACCGTCGAGAAGGCGCGCTCCAACGAAAAACTCAACCGCGAGCATGTCATTAAATATGCCGAGCTCGAGCTCGCCTCGCTGGCCGAGACCGTAGATCTTTCCAAGCTCGGCAACGATGCCTATGAGCCGCTCAATGGAACGCTGACCGATGATCAGATTCAGGCCGCATGCGATGCCGCCAACAACTTCTTGGGCGTCAACGTGACCCTCAAGCTCAACGGCGAGGATGCCGGAAAGGTCGACGGCAGCTCCGTGCTGCAGTGGATCAGCTTTGCCGATCCGGCCAACCCCACGCTCGATACGTCGCAGATCAGCAGCTGGGCAGCCGAGCTCGCCAATGGCTTTAATACCGTTGGCTCCACTCGCTGGTGGACGCGCGCCGATGGCAAGCAGTGCGCCGTCGAAGGCGGCGACTTTGGTTGGTCCATCGACAGCAGCTCGCTCGCCAAGCAGGTCGAGGACGCCATTAACAACAAGCAGACCGGCGAGATCGAGATCAAGTACTCCCAGAAGGCCGACACCTTTACCGCAAAGGGAGAGCCCGACTGGAAGGCATACATCGATGTCGATCTGTCCGAGCAGCACGCGCGCTACTACGACGAGAACGGTAATATCGTTTGGGAGGCCAACTTTATTTCCGGCAAACCGGGCGAAGACGCCACCCCCGAAGGCGTGTGGCAGATCAACAGCAACGACGGCGGCAGCACCCTGATCGGAGCCAAGGACCCCGAGACCGGTAAGCCCAAATACGAGAGCCCGGTGAGCTACTGGATGCCGTTTGAGGGCAACATGATCGGCTTCCACGACGCCACCTGGCAAAACGACAAGAGCTTCGATAATGCCGAGTCGTACAAGTGGTGCGGCAGCCACGGTTGCATCAACCTGCGCCTGGCAGACGCCAAGGCACTTCACGACTGCATCAAAGTCGGCCTGTGCGTGGTTGTCCACTCGTAGTGCAACGCGCGCATTCCTACAACGTGGAACCGCTGCGACCAATCTAACAGTTCCGAAAGAAACCGTCCTATGCGCCCGCCCCAACCGGTGGGCGCATATAATTATCGAGGTTCTTTCTATAAAGGAGACGCTATGCCGAATGTCCCCACGATCACCCCGGGCCCGGATGATACCGAGCGCACGCCCGAAGGTGCCACCGAAACGATTCCTCTGATTACAGACGTACATGCCAATAAGCAGAACGGACGCACGAACGATACGGCCGAGATTTCCGATGAAGAGGCATATGCCAAGCTCAAAGCAAAACGTGCCGAGCGCCGACGCAAAAAGCTGATTCGACGCGGTATTGCTGCCGGTGTCGTAGGTGCCATCGCGCTCATTGCCATTGTCGCAACCCTGGTTATCAATGCGCAGCCTCAGAGCGCTAGCGGGCCTGTGACCGACATGGTGAGCGAGGGCACGTTTACCACAACGGTCGAGGCGAAAGGCCAGCTCAAACCCATTTCGTCCTCAGTGGTCTCCCCTTCTGTCGACGGCACGGTCGATTCGATCAACGTGCAGGCAGGCCAATCCGTCAACGAGGGCGACATGCTTATGACCATTAAAAACGACGAGCTCGATCGCAACGTTGCCGAGGCGCAGCGTGCAGTTGCAGCCGCTCAGGAAGACCTCGCCAACGCGCAGAAAGCCGCAGCTGCCGCGCAGGCCACCCCAACGACGGACGTCGAGGGAGCTTCCGCAGCGGCTGGCGTCTCTGACGCATCAGCGGACACGAACGCCGTATCGGCCGCGCAGCGCAGCCTCGCTTCGGCCCAGGCAAACCTAGACCAGGCGAACGCCAAGGCCGCCAGTCGCACGGTCACGGCCCCGAGCTCGGGTAGCATCGTGGAGCTTAACGCCAAGGTGGGCGCAACGGTAACAGGCGGCATGATCATGGGCGAAAGCGATACGAGCGGCGGCAAGCAGTGCATGCAGATCGCCGACCTATCCAAGATGAAGGTGACCGTGCAGGTGGGCGAAAAGGACATCGCCAAGATCGCCGTTGGGCAGAGCGCCAACGTCACGTATCCCGCGTTTCCCGATATCGTGAGCCAGGGAACCGTCACGGCTATCGCGTCGGTGGCAAACTCCGACGCCGCCAACGGCGGCGGCAGCGTGACCTTTAACGTCGACATCCTCATCGAGGCGCCCGACGCGCGCCTGAAGCCGGGCATGACGGCCGAGGTCTCGGTGGTGACCGAGCAGCTCGACGACGTGGTGATGGTGCCGACGATGGCGCTCATGACCGAAGACGGCGAACACTATTACGTCAACGTGGCAACCGATGACGAGGGCAAGCAAACCCGCCGCGTCAAGGTGACCGTCGTGACGCAAAACGACAACGAAACCGTAGTCGGCAAGACACAGGTCAAGCGCGACGACCAGGGCAACGAGATCAACCCCAACGTGCCGGTTACCAAGCTGCGCGATGGTGACACCCTCGTCATGGACACCGGAGCGGACGCAACGGCTGACGGCGGCTACAGCGCGGATTCGGGCAGTATGTCTGCCGATGAGGACATGTAATGCGTCCCGTTATCGACATCCGCAACGTGCACCGCATCTTTGAGAGCGAGGCAGGTTGCGCCCACATCCTGCACAACGTGAGCCTGGCGGTAAATCCCGGCGAATTCGTCGCTATCACTGGCCCCTCGGGTTCGGGCAAATCAACGCTCATGAACATCCTAGGCTGCCTGGATAAGCCAACGGCAGGCGACTACTACCTGCAAGGGGTCAACGTGGCCGAGCTCGATGATGACGAGCTCACCGAAGTTCGCGCCCTGAGCATTGGCTTTGTCTTTCAGAGCTTCAACCTGCTGCCGCGCCTGTCGGTTATCGAAAACGTCATGCTGCCGCTGGCCTACACCAATGTGCCCCGTAGCCAGCGCGAAATGCGCGCCGTGCACGCGCTGCAGGCCGTCACGCTGCCCGTCGACCACTGGGACCACCGCATATCCGAGCTCTCGGGCGGCCAGATGCAGCGTGTCGCCATCGCACGCGCCCTCGTCAATGACCCGCCCATCATTCTGGCCGACGAGCCGACGGGAAACCTTGACTCCGCCACCGGAGCGCTTGTGATGGAGACCTTCCATAGACTTCAGGAGCGCGGCAAAACCATCGTGCTTATCACACATGACCCCGGCATCGCCGCCGAGGCCGACCGTGCCGTGACCATCCGCGACGGTCGCATTCACGACGGCGCGTATATTCCACATGCACCGCGGACCCTACGCAGCGCTGTAGATAGCCTGCCCATGATTTCCGCCTCCGCTAACCCGCCGAAAGGAGTGATGGGATGAGCGCCCGCGATCTCATCCAGGAAGCCCTTCACTCGCTCGAGGCCAACAAGGGGCGCAGCCTGCTCACCATCCTGGGCATTGTCATCGGCATCGCCTCGGTTATCGCCATGACTTCGCTCATCGGCGGCATCCAAAACAGCCTGGTCAACAGCCTGGGCCTCAACGCAGCTCGTATGGTTCAGATCTATTCGTCCCAAGAACTCACCGATTCTGACGTTCAGAAGCTTCAAAAACTAGTGCCGCAGATAGAGCAGATCGGAATAGTCGACAGCGCGTACACCGAGTACAAGACCGGCGATAAAAGCTATACCGTCATGGCACAAGGTGTCGATAGCGACATGCTCGACGCCGTGGGGGCCAGCAAGCTCGTTGCGGGGCACACCTATTCCCAGGCCGAGTCCCAATCAGGCTCGCGCGTGGCGCTCATCAGCCGCAACGGCGCCGATCAGCTTTACGGCAACGAACAGGACGCGGTAGGCAAGACTATTGAGGTCTCCAACGGCGAGGTACAGATTGTCGGCGTTATCGACGGCGGCAGCGACTCCATGGGCTCGCTCACGCTGTATATGCCACGCGAAACCATCTCTGGGCTGTTTAGCGACGAGAATCCTTCATTCCCCAGCGTGACGGCACTTGCCGCCGAGGGCACGGACATGGATGAGCTTTGTAAGACCATCGAGTCCAAGGTGCGCGCGATGAAGGGCATCGAGGAGGAGGATGAGTACGACAGTGTATCAGCAACATCCATGAAAAGCGCCATCGATACACTCAACTCCTTTATGGGCGCGTTCTCGCTCATCATGGGCTCTGTCGCCAGCATCTCGCTGCTTGTCGGCGGTATCGGCATTATGAATATGATGCTTACCAACGTAACGGAGCGCATCCGCGAGATCGGCATCCGCCGCGCTCTGGGCGCAAGTCGTCGCGATATCACCGCGCAGTTTTTGGCCGAATCCTCGGCGCTGTGCGTCACCGGCGGACTGCTAGGTGTCCTGATTGGCTATCTGCTGGCATGGGGCCTCGCGATGTTTGCCTCCGGATCCGGGATTCTTGGCGAGCTCGGTGCCAGCGGGCAAATCACACCGAGTTTTTCAATCACCACGGTGATGCTGGCCTTCGCCGTCTCCGTCGGCATCGGCGTGATCTTTGGCTTCTACCCCGCTCGCCGCGCGGCGAAGCTCGACCCGGTGGAGTGCCTACGCTACCAGTAAGCCACCACCAACAAGTTGCGGTGAATTAGGGACTAAATATGCTATCTAGCAGCAAATACAGACACTATTTCACCGCAACTTATTGAAGGGCTGCTTGCGCCAGTTCCGGGCGTCGTCCTCGAGCTATTGGCGGATGACGGGCTTGTACGGGTCGAGCTTGCTCGGGGCGCTCCTCTTCGCGGGCGGGAGGGCGCGCAGGCGCGGCGAGCGCCTAGCGCGCGAACTCCCGTAAGAGCGCGTCTTCCACTTCCATAAGCGAAAGGGCCCCGCCTCCCTCGGCGGGACGGGCGACCACGATACAGCGCGCTCCCACGTCGCGCGCGGAGGCGATCTTCTCGGCCGTGCCGCCTACGGTTCCCGAGTCCTTGGTCACAAGCCACTGGGCGCCCACCTGCCGAAGCATCGCCTCGTTGAGCTCGCGGGTGAAGGGCCCCTGCATGCCGATGATGTGCGATGGCGAAAACCCCGCGTCGATGCACTTCGTTATAGCACCGGGCAGCGGGAGCACACGCACGAAGAAGCGCTCCGCGTAATCGGCGAGGCGCGTGTAGGGAGCAAGCTCCTTGCTCCCCGTCGTGAGAAGCGCGCGACCTGGGTTCTCGGAGAGAAAGCGCGCCGCGCAGGCGATCGACGTGACCGAGACGACGCCTTTGGGCAGCGCCTCGACCGGGCGCGCAAGGCGCAGGCATCGTGCACCCACGGCGAGCGAAGCGGCTCGGATGTTGCCGCTTGCGAGCGTAGCGAAGGGGTGCGTGGCGTCGACGACGATGCGCGCGCCGGAAAGCTCGCGCTCCATGTCGGCCTCGTCGAGCCTGCCCGCATGTACCTCAATGCCCGGAAGCTCGCCCAAAAGCTCGCCTCCGTACTCGGTTGCCGCGTAAGCACGGGCGGGGATGCCCGCCCCGCTCGCCCATTCGCACAGAAGGCGGCCCTCGGTGGTGCCGGCGAAGATGCGCAGCGCCGGCGCGGATGCGGGCGCCGTCACTTCGGGCCGCCTGGGCGCGTGATCTGGTAGAGCAGCGCGTTCATAATGGCGGCCGCCACGGTCGAGCCGCCCTTGCGACCCCTCGCGACGATGGCCGGCACGCGTCGCACGAGTAGCTCCTCTTTCGCCTCGACCACGTTCACAAACCCGACCGGCACCCCAACGACGAGCGCGGGCGCGATCTTCCCCGCGTCCATGAGCTCGGCGAGGCGCAGAAGTGCTGTGGGAGCGTTACCGACGGCCACGATGAGCGGACCCTCGATGCCGCAAGCTTTGTCCATGCTCGCAACGGCGCGAGTCGTGCCCGCGGCGCGCGCAGCCGCGGCGACATCAGGGTCGGCCATATAGCACACGGTCTTGCAGCCGAGCTTCGCGAGCGCGGGCTTGCTTATGCCTGCGAGCGCCATGTTCGTGTCGGTGAGCACCGTGGCCCCTGCGTGCAGTGCGTCGAGCGCACAGTGCGCGGCGTCATGGGTGAACACGAGGGAATCGGCGTACGAGAAGTCAGCAGTGGTGTGGATGACGCGCTTCACGACGGGCTCTTCGAGCGGCGGGAACGTGCGGCCGCCGAGCTCTTCGGTGATGATCTCAAAGCTGCGCCGCTCGATGTCGCCGGGCGCCATCTCCTTGGAATCCATCTAGTACTCCACTCCTTCCCTTGCACATATCCCCTGCTCGTAGGGGTGTTTCTCGCACCGCATCTCGGTTATGTAGTCGGCCTTCTCCACGATCTTGCGGGAAGGCGCGCGCCCGGTGAGCGCTACTTCGACGCCGCGCGCGGACATATCGAGCGCGCGGTCCACGAGCGCCTCGTCGACAAGCCCCTTCGAAAGCGCGTCGAGCGCCTCGTCGAGCACGAGCAGCCCCTCCTGCGCGCCCTCGAGCTCGGCGAGCGCGGAAGCGAGGTTCCCATCGTGCAGCTCGCGCGTCGCGGCAAGTTCTTCCGACGTCATGGACCAGGTAAACTTGTCCGACGCCTTCCCCGCGAACACGGGCACGCCGAAATGCTCGGCGAGCAGGCGCACCTCCCCGCTTTCGCCGTCTTTCAGGAACTGCACGACGACGACGCGGCGGCCTGCGGCGAGCATGCGAAGGGCGAGGCCCATCGCCGCCGTGGTCTTGCCTTTGCCGTCGCCATGATACACGTGGATCATACGCCCTCCTCGATAATGCGGTAGACATACTCCATGTCGAGCGCCCCGCGCACGGAGTCGGCCAGGCGGTCGAACTCGCGCGCACGGTGATCGGCCGCGGACGCCGCGCCCGCAGCACCCACGACGCTCTCGGGCAGGCCACGCATGCGCGCGAGCGAGCGCGCGAGGGCGAGCGCCACCCCCGGTTCGTCGAACAGGCCGTGGAGATAGGTTCCAAACACGTTTCCGCAGGCCGCGCCTTCTGGTTTGCCGCCAATCGTGCCCGCAGGGGCGCAGGAGACGATCGTTTCGCCGTCGTGGATCTCGTACCCGCGAGCCGTCATGCCGTTCCACACCGAGAACGCGCCTTGGGCGCCTGTGATGCGCAGCTCCGACTGGGCGAGGCGCTTTTCCTCCCTGAACACCGTACTTGCAGGGATGAGCCCGAGCCCGCGCGCGGTGCCAGCGCCTTCCCTGCCGTGCGGGTCGGAAAGCTCGTCACCCAAAAGCTGGTAGCCTCCGCATATGCCGAGCACCGGCGTGCCCGCACCCGAAAGCGCGCGTACACAGGCTCCGATGCCGCTAGCCGCAAGCCAGCGCGCGTCGTCGAGCGTGGTCTTCGAGCCGGGGAGCACCACCAGGTCGGGTCGGCCCAGATCGGTCGTCGAGGAAACGTAGCGCACGCCTACGCCGGGCACGCGCGAAAGCGGGTCGAAGTCGGTGAAGTTCGACAGATGCGGAAGGCGCACGACGGCGACGTCGATGACGCCGCGCGCCTCGCGGGCAGATAGGCGCGGCGCGAGCGAGTCCTCGTCGTCCAGGTCGAGCGTAAGATACGGCACGACCCCCACGACGGGGGCCCCGCACATCTTCTCAAGCGGGGCCAAACCCGGGCGCAGGATTTCTACATCGCCGCGGAACTTATTTACTACAAGCCCCCGCAAAAGCGCGCGGTCCTCGGGCGCAAGGAGCGCGACCGTGCCGTAAAGCTGGGCAAACACCCCGCCTGGGTCGATGTCGCCCGCGAGCAGCACGGGGGAGGACACGGCGCGCGCGAGCCCCATGTTGACGATGTCGTTTTCGGCAAGGTTGATTTCGGCGGGGCTGCCGGCGCCCTCGATAACGATGACGTCATTTTCCTCCGCGAGCGAATCGAACGCCTCCAAAATCTGCGGCATGAGCGCCTTCTTTCGCGCGAAGTAGTCCCTCGCAGCGAAGGCTCCCTGCTCCTTGCCGGCCACGATGAGCTGGCTTCGGTGGCCGCTTTCGGGCTTGAGCAGGATGGGGTTCATGCGCACGTCGGGCGCGATGCTGCACGCCTCGGCCTGCATGATCTGGGCGCGCCCCATCTCGAGCCCGTCGGCCGTGACACCGCTGTTGAGCGCCATGTTCTGGCTCTTGAAGGGAGCCACGCGCAGGCCGTCCTGCGAAAGCACACGGCACAGCCCCGCCGCAAGCAGGCTCTTCCCCGCGTTCGACATGGTGCCCTGGATCATGATGGGCTTCGCCCTACCCACGGGTATCGACCTCCTTCGTCGAGCCTCGGCCATACGCGCCCGCCATAGCGCCGCTGCAAGAAGCGCAGCCCCGTTCGTCGGGTTCGCCTTCGCCCGATGCGCCTTCCGCCCGAAGCGCGCGGCTGAACGCCATCGCAAGCCGGGCATTCTCCTTGCGCGTGCGCACCGCGACGCGGCACCAGAAACGGGACAGTACCGAAAACGAGTCGCACGTGCGGACCAAAACCCCCTGTTTATACAGGCGCTCGGGGATGTCTTTCGCCGGTGTGCGGACTAAAAGGAAGTTCGCATCCGACGGCACGACGGAAAGCCCGAGCGAGGAGAGCTCGTGGGAAAGCCACGCTCGCTCGCCCGCCAATACATCGCGCGTGCGCGAGACGTATTCGACGTCTTCCAGGGCGGCGATACCCGCGGCCTCGGCGACCGAGGAGACGGGCCACGCCTGCCCCGCCCGGCGAATCCCCTCGAGGAGTTGGGCGTTTCCGCTGATCAGATATCCTAACCGCAACCCCGCCATTCCGTAGAGCTTGGTGAACGCGGAGAGCACGGCCACATGGCGCGAACACGCGGCGCGTGCGGCCACGCTCCTTTCGCGGGCGTCGGGCGCAAATCCGAGGAAGCACTCGTCCACGACGAGCAGCGCGCCCACCTGCTCGCAGCGGCAAGCCGCGGCATCGATCACGCGGGGGTCGACGAGGCGCCCCGTCGGGTTGTTCGGATTGCAGAGGTACGCCACGTCTCCCGGCCCCTCGATCGCGCGGGCGAAGGAGGCAGGCACGTCGAAGTCGTCCGCTTCGGAGAGCGGGAACTCCTGCACGCATGCGCCGTAGTAAGATGCCGCCTCCGCATATTCAGAGAACGTCGGCGCGCACACGACGATGCGTTTCGGGCGCACCGCCGCAGCGAGCCGCCAGATGATGTCGGACGCGCCCGCGCCGCAGACGATAGTATCTTCGGGAATGCCCTGGGCGCGCGCTAGGGCGCGAACGAGGGCGAGGCTTTCCCTATCGGGGTAGGCGTCGATTCGAGAAAGCGACTTGCAAGCTGCGGCGACGGCGCGCGGCGAGGGGCCTGCCGGATTCACGTTCACCGAGAAGTCGATGAGATCGGAGGCGCCCCCTTCGCAACCGATGCCGAGCGATTGCGCGCTGCCCCCATGCGTACGGGCGCGCAGGATTCCCCCGGCAGCCCGGAGCGCGGCGTGGTCTTCCCTCATGCCATCGCCCCCAAGGCGAGCACGACCGCCGCGCGCGCGGCGCCGAAGACGACGAGCGCGCATACGGACGCGGCGAGCATGAGCCTTGTCGCCCGGGCGATGTCGCCCCACTCGATTTCGCGGGACGCGTCGCCTATCGTCGGTTTCTCAACGAGCTTGCCGAAATACACCGCGGGTCCTGCCAGGCGCAGCCCGAGCGCGCCCGCACACGCTGACTCGGTCTGCGCCGAGTTGGGGCTCGCATGGCGACGCCTGTCGCGGCGCCAGATGCGCGCCGCCCCGCGCGCGTCGAGCCCGACGATCGGGCACACGGCGATCATGAACAGGGCCGATAAGCGCGAGGGAATCCAGTTCACCGCATCGTCGAGGCGCGCAGAGGCGCGACCGAAGTCGATGTAGCGCTCGTTTTTGTAGCCCACCATGCTGTCGAGCGTGTTCACCGCCTTGTACGCCATGCCCAAGGGCGCACCCCCGATCATAAGGTAGAAAAGTGGCGCGATGACGCCGTCGCTCGCGTTCTCCGCCACCGTTTCCACGGCGGCGCGCGCGACGCCCTGCTCGTCGAGAACAGACGTGTCGCGTCCCACGATGAGCCCGACGGCTTCGCGCGCCGCGACAAGGCCGCCCTTCGAGAACGCGTGGGCCACGGCCAGGCTCTGGCGGCGCAGCTCGCATGTCGCGAGAACCTGATAGCTCGCCCATGCCTCGGCCACGAAGCGCAAGCCGGAGTGAACCATGCCGCAAAGATGTAGGATACCCCAGGTCAAAAGCCCACACGCAAGCGGAAGCGCCACGGCGAGCACAAGCCCTGCGGCACGCGTGCCCGCGGACGTTTGCGGGAATGCGCCTCGAAGGCGGCCTTCGGCCCACGTGATCGCGCACCCCATGGCGACGACGGGATGGGGAAGCCAGCGCGGGTCGCCGAAGGCAAGGTCGGCCGCGAACCCGGCGGCGACGGCAAGAATCGTCATCACCGGGCATCGCCCCCCGAAGCGGGGCGAACGTCGCGAAGGCAGCGCCCATCCCAGGTGGCGGCCCATGCGCCGCCCGGCTCGGTATGCACGTCGAAATATCCCATTTTCGGGACAGCTAGCTCGGAGAGTAGCGCTTTCACGGTACCCGCGTGAACGACGAAGACGGCGCGCCCACTCCCCTGGGCGCGCTCCGATTCGCACGCCTCCCGAAACGCCGCGACGACGCGGCGGGTGAAATCGCTCTTGCCCTCGCCATGCGGGCAGCGCGTCTCGCACCAGGAGTCTACCCAGGCGTGGTAGCGCACATCCTCTTTAAGCTCGGCGGCGCTTCGCCCCTCGAAGTCACCGAAATCCATCTCGCGCAGACCGGGGCACGCCATAAGCTCCGCGTTCGGGAAGAGGATGCGAGCCGTCTGGTCGGTGCGGGCCATGCCGCTCGTGATAACACGGAACACGTCACGATCGCACGCGAGGTCGCGCAAAGCGCGCTCGCCCGCACTCGACAGGGGCTCGTCGGTGCCCGCCCCGCTGTAGCGATGGTCTTCCGTGCCCGCCGTGGCACCATGGCGCACGAAGACGACTTCCAAAGGCGCGCCCGCGCCCTGCGTCCCTCGAGGCGCATCGGCAAGGTTTCCTTTGATGACCTGGGGAATCCCGCACGTCATGCGCACGACGACGTCGGCGCGCGCAGCGAGCGCGCATCCCAGGCGCCCCGCGCGCTCGCGCCATTGGGCGTCTTCCGCACGCATGGGGACGACCCCCGAGCCGACCAAGGGCAGAATCACTGCGTCAAAGCCGATCAGCCGCTCGAGCGCCCGGTCAGCGTCGAGCGCGCGTACGAGTTCCTCAGCACGGTACGCGACACGGCCGGCAAAAGCCGCGGGCACGCCGCCCTCCGCAAGCTGCGCCGCGTCGACGAAATCGTCCGCCGCGAACCCGAGCCTTTCGCGCACGAAGGTCCTCTTCCCCGAATGCGCGCCACCTACCACGAGAATCATAGGAGCATGCCCCCCGCCACCAGCATGGCAAGCATCGCGAGCTCGGCCCATTGCAGAAACCATCCGGCCAAATCACCCGTCACCCCGCCGAAGCGGGACAGGGCAACATGGCGGTACCACGCGAGCGCCAAAAGCCCCGCCACCGCCATAAGGGCGCCGACGGCCTGAGCGCACGCGACCATCCCTGCAGCCGAAGCCGCAGCGAAAGCGCAAAGCGGCACGACGATCGCCGCGCGCTTCTTCGCAGGCGAGAGCCCCACGGCCATGCCGTCCGCCCGCGCGGCAGGCCAGCATTCTACGGCGAGCCCCGAAAGCGCGCGGGAGAACACGAGCGAGCACAGAAGCGCGAGGAACGCCCCCGCCGTAAGCGGCAGCGCGGTGAACAGGGAAAACTGCAGAATAAGGTACACGACAACACCGATGACCCCGAAGGCGCCCGCCCGCGGGTCGTGCATGATCTCGAGCTTTCGCTCGCGCGGGGCCCAACTTGCAAGCGCATCGGAGGTGTCGCAGAGCCCGTCTAGGTGGATGCCTCCCGTCACCGCCACAGGCAACGCCACGAGCACGGCCGCGACGATGGTCGCGGACACGCCGAGCAGGTTCGCCACGTGCCCCCACGCCGTCATGAGGAAGCCTTCCGCAAGGCCCACCAGGGGAAACGCGGCAAGCGCATGGGTTGACCCGAAATCGGTCCAGGCCGATTTCGGGACGGGGATGCGCGAGAACGTTCCGAACGCCGCGCCGATTGCCTCTGCTATCTTCACCTTGTAGGTCCTTCGCCTTTCATCCACACGGGAATCCCGCATACCACTTCGACTGCGCGGTCGGCCAGCGCCGCCACGCCCGCGTTCACGCGCGCGAGCGCGCGCCTCCATGCCTCGGTCCCCTCATCGTAGCGCATCCCATCGGCGAACACGTCGACGGTGACCACCACCGTATACGCAGCGGCCTGAGCGAGCCGTTCGATGCCTCCGAGCACCTCGCGCGCCGCAGCGTCGGGGTCACGTGGGGACAAGCCACCTTCCGCGAAGAGCTCGTTCGCAACCAGGTTGCCCACGTCCTCCAAAAGAAACGTGCAGCCGCACGGAAGCCCGGACGCTGCGGCGCCCACGTCACGCGTGCGCTCGAGGGTGGAAAACCCCTTGCCCTCGCGCAGCGCCCGATGGCGCGCGATGCGGCGGGCGCCCTCTTCCCCGAAGGGCTCCATCGTTGCCAGGTACACGCGGGGGCCGTCGTGCCCGAGGCACAGGGACTCGGCATAGGCGCTCTTGCCGCTCGCGGTGGCGCCGATGACGAGTGTCACCGTCATTTCCCAGCCTCGAAATGCTCGTAAGCAGCCATGCCAGTCGCCGTGAACGTCTTCCCATCCCGGTACACGCGCAGCGCCGAATCCAGAAGGGGCAGATACGCCATGGCGCCCGCGCCCTCGCCCAAGTGCATGCCTGCGACGAGGGGTGCCTTTATGCCGAGCTCGCGAAGGAGCTCCTGGCTTGCGGGTTCGCTCGATGCGTGGGTGCCCACGAGGTAGCCCAAGGCGTTGGGGCAAAGGCGCACCGCGCACAGGGCCGCCGTGCAGGATATGACCCCGTCGAGGAGCGCCGGCGCCTTCGAGGCCGCGGCCCCCAGGTAGAAGCCGCACATCGCCGCGATGTCGAATCCGCCCACCTTCGAGAGCACGTCGATCGGGTCGGCGGGATCGGGCGAGTTCGCGTCGATAGCGCGCTCGACCACGTCGCGCTTGCGCGCGAGCGAGGCGTCCGAGAGCCCCGCGCCGCGGCCGACGAGGCTCCGCGCGTCCGCCCGGATGAGCACTGCGGCCACCGCCGCCGAGGTGGTCGTGTTGCCGATGCCCATCTCGCCCGCGGCGAGAAGGCGCACGCCGGCGCGGGCAAGCCCGCACGCGACGGCGATTCCGACCTCGATCGCGCGCACGGCCCCATCGCGAGACATAGCGGAGCCGAGCGCGATGTTGCCGCTCCCCCGCCGCACATTCGCGCGTACCATGCGCGCGTCTTCTATGCCCCGGGCCATACCCACGTCGACGGGCACGACCTCGGCACCCGCGAACGCCGCCATGCGGCAGGCACTCGTGGCCCCCTCGCACATGTTGCGCGCGACGGCTCGCGTCACGTCTTGCCCGCTTTGCGACACGCCTTCGGCAACAACCCCGTTGTCGGAGAAGAATACCGCGAGCGCACGGGGAAACTCGGCCACCTCGGCGCTCCCCTGAGCTGCGGCGATACGCGCGACGGCGTCTTCAAAGTCGCCCAATCCCCCCAAGGGGTGCGCGATGGAGTCCCACGCGGCGTACGCGGCGGCGCGGGCGCACTCGTCTGCGGGCGCGATCCGGGAGAGCGCGGCTTCGAGCACGGCGCCCGGCGCCGACGAGAACGCGCGCTCGACTTCCTCGTGGATGCAGGCAAGCGCGGTTTCAGTTGCTTCAGCCATGCCGTCTCCTCTCTGCGAACGACGCTGCGGCAGACGCGAACGCGCGCGCAACGTCGGGGTTCGCAGGATAGTACACATGCGGGAAGCCCGCAACCAGGGACGGGGTGGTCGTCATGCACGGCCAGCCCTTGTCGCGCCGGGGCTTCTGCGCCCAGAAGTCGCCGCCCGGGCAGGTGGACTGCCAGTAGTGGAACTCGTGCGCACGGATGCGTGTGCCGCGCGGCCCGTAGAGCCCGTCGCGTTGGGAAGTGAGCTCCACGTACCCGAAATGGGACAGCCTTCCCCCGTTCTCGCTTGCGCCCTCAAGGGCGCCCGCAACAGGCCAGCGCCGCCCCTCGCTATCGGCGATTTCGCGCTGCAGGTACAGAAACCCACCGCATTCGGCGACCGTCGGCATGCCGGATTCCACCGCATGCCGCACCGCCTCGCGCATCGGCGCGTTCTCGGAGAGCTGCTGCGCATGGAGCTCCGGGTAGCCGCCTCCTAGATAGAGGGCGCTTGTCCCCCGGGGCAGCTCACGATCACACAGGGGGCTGAAAAAGGCCAGCTCACAACCCAGGTCCTCGAGCGCGCGCAGGTTCTCCTCGTAGTAGAACGAGAACGCCTCGTCACGCGCGACGGCGACGATGGGCCGCGCTCCCGCGATCGGCTCCACCCGGTAAGGTTCCTCGCGGATATCGGGTGCCGTCGCCGCTATTTCGAGTAAGCGGTCGACGTCGACGCTCTTTTCCACCAGCTCGGCCATCTTGTCGATGCGCGCGGAGAGCTGCTCGACCTCGTCGGCGGTCACAAGCCCCAGATGCCGGCTTTCGAGCGAGAACGCCTCGTCGGCGGGGATATTCCCCAAAACCGCGACGCCCGTGTGCTTCTCGATCGCAGGCGCCGCGTAGGCGCAGGCAGCGGCGCTCGTCTTGTTCAGCACGACGCCGCGCACGTTCGCACAAGGCAGGAACTCGGCGATGCCGCGGATTACGGCGGCGAGCGATAAAGACGCCCCGCGCCCGTTCACCACTAAAACGACCGGCGTTTCCGTGTCGCGCGCAACCTGGTAGCTGCTCGCATCGGCCACGCCGGGCGCCATGCCGTCATAGAAGCCCATGACCCCCTCGAGCACCGCGACATCCGCGCCCGCAGCGCCGCGTGCGAGCAGGGCGCGCAGCGTCGGGGCATCGGTGAAGAAGCCGTCTAAGTTGCCCGAGCGCGCACCCACGACGCGGCGATGAAAGAGCGGGTCAATGTAGTCGGGGCCGCATTTGAAGGCCGCGCATGCAAGGCCGCGACGCGCGAGCGTGCGCAGGAGCGCGCACGTTACGACCGTCTTGCCGCTCCCGCTCGAGGGCGCAGCGACCATGAAGCGCGGGATGGACGTGCTCACCGGGCACCGCCTTCCCCACCTGCACCACGCGCGCTGACGAGGAACACGGGGTTTTGCGCCTTCATAAGATGGTGCGAGCCTACAGCCTCGGCGCGGGCGGCCGACACCTGGCACGCCTCGAACCCCTTAAAGCGCGAACCCGAGAGGAGCGCGCACGCCTCGGTGAGCGTCTCAACGGTGACGCATGGCACGCACAGGCGAACCTGCGAGTTCTTCTCGAGCGCCGCCTCCACGATGGAGGGAAGCTTACCCGCGCTCCCGCCGACGAACACGGCGTCGGGGATGGGCAGTTTCGCGAGCGCTTCGGGGGCGACACCGGGGACCGCATGCACGTTGCCGCACCCAAATGCATCCGCGTTCTCTCGGATGAGCCGCACGCCGGTCGCGTTGCGCTCGACCGCCCATACCGACCCCGCTCGCGCGACGAGCGCCGCCTCGATCGACACGCTCCCCGTGCCGGCGCCGACGTCCCACACGGTGTCGGTCGCGGCAAGGCGCAGCTTCGCGAGCGCGACGGCGCGTACCTCCTGCTTGGTCATGGGAACGTCACCGCGGATGAAGAGCTCGTCGGGAATGCCCGAGGAAGCGTACGGCCAACGGGAGCTCGCGGCGCGGGATGCACCCGCAGGCGACCCGGCGCCGACTGCGAACTCGATAAGCATCACGTTCAAGTCGTCGAACGTCTGACCTGCGATTTCACTTGCGGTCGCGCAGGTGATGCGCTCGTCGGGATACGACAGGCGCTCGGCCACCGTCACGCGCGCGTCCCCGAAGCCCGCCTGCACAAGCTCGCCCGAAAGCCGCGAGGGGTCTTCCCCGCCCGACGTGGCGAGGAAAAGCTCACCTGCGCGCTCGGCCTCGGCCACGATGTCGCACGCCACGCCGTGAGCGCTCGCGAAGCGCCAATCCTGCCATGGACGCGCGAGGCGCGCGGCGAGATACGATGCTGAGCTTATGCCGGGAATGACGCGCACGGCCACCTGCGCGTCGCCGGAGAGCGCCTCCACCAGGCGGCGCGCGCCGCTGAACAGCCCAACATCGCCCGTCATCACGACCACGGCGCGCTGCCACGACGCCGCATCGGTGAGCGCGGCGACGATGTCCGCCGTCTTCACGAGCTCGCATCTCACCACGTCGGGCGGCACGTCGATGCCGACAAGCGCGCGATGAGCGCCGATGACCACGTCGGCGATGTCGATCGCGTCGAGCGCCGCGCGCGAGAGCAAGTCGGGGTTTCCGGGCCCCGCCCCGATGATCGTTACCTTTCGCATGGAATCTCCCGATACCCGCGCGGCGTGACCATACGGCCGCCCTCGAGCTTCGTGTCCGCGTTGCCGACGAACACGGTGGTGAACATGTCGGCGTCGATCTCCCCCAGCTCAGAGAGCCTGCACATGCCCGACTGCTGCCCCTCGCGCCCGATGTTGCGTACCCAGCCGCAGAGCGTGTCGGGGGCCTTCCATTCGAGCATAATCTTCGCCGCGCGCGAGAGCCTGTCGGCGCGCTTTCTGCTGCGCGGGTTGTACAAACAGATGCAGAAGTCGGCGCTCGCCACGGCGGCGAGCCTGCGCTCGATGACCTCCCATGGCGTGAGCAGGTCGGAGAGCGACACGACCGCGAAGTCGTGGGCGAGCGGGGCGCCGAGCACCGCCGACCCGCTCTGAGCCGCGGTGGCCCCGGCGATAACTTCCACGTCTACATCGGGGTAGTCCTCCGCAAGCTCCAGCACGGGGCTCGCCATGCCGTACACGCCCGCGTCACCGCTGCACACGAGCGCCACGGCTTCTCCGCTCTGCGCGCGCGAAAGCGCCAGGCGGCACCGTTCGACCTCGTGCATCATCGGCGTCGCGAGATGCGCCGCGTCGGGCACGGCGGCGAGCGCGAGCTCCACGTATTTCGTGTACCCCACAACGATGTCGGCCGCCTCGAGCGCGCGCCGGGCCGCAATCGTCATGCCGTCGGGGCCGCCCGGGCCGATCCCCACCACGAAGAGCTTTCCCATCACCGCTCCTTAAACGAAAGTTCGATAGTTACCCTGGAAAACGCGACGGTCACGCCGCCGTGAGCGAGCTTCGGGAAGATAAGTTTGCCCCCGTCCGCGAGCGCCGCGCGCTCGCACACGTTGTCGACTCCCACCGTCGCGCACACGAAATCAGATGGCGAAACGCTGCCCTCGACCTGCGACAACTCCTCTGCGGAATACGTCGCAAGCGGGATATTGCGCGCGCGACAGAAGGCGAGCAGACCCTCCTCGTGCGCCTTCACGTCGATCGTCGCCGCCTCACGCACGGCCGAAGGCGAGATGCCCGCCTGCCCGCACGCGAGAAGAAACGCCTCCCCGATCGCTTCGGCGCACGCACCGCGACGGCACCCTATGCCCGCAACGATGCAGGGCACGACAAGGCGAAGCGGCTCGGGCGCAGGCGCCGGCGCCCGCACGCCCGCCGGCTTCCCCGTCTCACCGACGGGCACGACCTCGCCCGTTGTCTCCGCCGCGCGAACGGGCGCACCTGCATTCGCGTCAGCGAACGGCGATACGACGATATCGGCCCGAGCGCGGTCGGACGCAATGTCAACCCCCTCAGGCAGCTGTCCCGAAATCGGCATGTCGGAATAGAGCGTCACGCGCCCGCCCGAAAGCAGCCGCGCCGACACTCGCTTGATGGCCTCGGGATTCGAAACGGCGAGCCCCGCACAGCGCGCCCACGTATCCACCGCCCACACGCCGCGGACGTCGGTCGCCGTGGTGATGACGGGGATGGCCCCTGCCGCGCGTGCCACAGTTTGCGCAAGCTCGTTCGCACCGCCCAAATGCCCCGACAAAAGCGGGACGGCAAAGCGCCCCGCCTCGTCGATCACCACAACCGCAGAATCGGTTGCCTTCGAGGCGACATGCGCCGCGATCGCCCGCACAGCGATGCCCGCCGCGCCCACGAACAGAAGCGCGTCCGACGCTTCCCACGCGAGCGCCGTCCATGCGCGCAGGTCGGCCTTCCCCTCGCCGAACCCGCGCGAAACGGAAACGTCCCAGCCAGGGTCATCTTCACCTGTCTGCGCGCAATCGGAAAGCGCGCGTGCGGTGCGCTCCGCCAACGCGTACCCCCTCTCAGTGAACGCTATGCAGGAAATCCTCATCTAGCGCACCACCATCGTCGAGAAGTAGCTGCCCCGATCGGGCACATCGTCGAGCGAGCGGTACAAGCGCTCGCCCGGAAGCCCACAGTCCTCAACGAGCTCGGCACCGTCGAAGGCGCCCTCCTCGCAAAGGAAGCGCTTCGTGTCCGCAAGCGAGCGGCGCGCCTTCATGACCACCTTCGTCCCCGGCCAGCCGATTTCGCGGCGCACGTCGTACAGAACGCCTTTACTCATACGTCGCCCCCAATTCCCCGATAACTGCATCGACGCCCGACGTGCGGAAAAGCTCGCGGCGCTCGGCGTCGAACACGACCGCGGCGATGTCGCATGCGCCCGCCGCGCGGCGGCGCAACCTGTCCTCGATTGCCGCAGCGAGCGAGGCGCGCGCAGCGTCCCCCACGCCGGCGGCCTCGATTACCTCGAGCGCCGCCGTGGTCGTGACCGACGACATGATCTCGCGCACGGTCTTCGCGCCCGCGCCGGCCATGGCCGCGTGGGCGGCCAGAATCTCCGCGCGGCAGTCGGCGGTACGCGAATGGGTGTCCATGATGCCGCCCGCGACCTTCACCAACTTGCCGATGTGTCCCACAAGAAGGACATTGGTAAATCCCTCGCGAACGCAGCAATCAATCGCATCGCCCACAAAGTTGGAGATGAAGACCACCGGCGCACCGTTTAGGTGGAAATGCCCCGAGATGAACTGCGCGCCGTAGTTGCCGGGCGTGAGCACGACTCCGCGCCGCCCCATAGCCGCATGCTGCCGGATCTCGAGCTCGATGCTGTCGCGCAAGGCAGCGAGGCTGCGCGGCTCGACGATGCCCGTCGTGCCCAGGATGGAGATGCCGTCCTTTATCCCCAGGTGCGGGTTGAAGGTCTTTTCGGCAAGGGAAACGCCCTCGGGTACCGAAATCGTCACAGCAATATTTCCAGAAAAGCCGTGCGCGGCGCACACCTCGCGCACCGCCGAAGTGATCATCGCGCGCGGCGTCGCGTTGATGGCGGCCGCCCCCACCGGCTGCTCGAGCCCGGGCAACGTCACGCGCCCCACGCCCACGCCGCCATCGACGGAAACTTCCGATTCGCGCGCGGGCACGTCCTTGCTGCCCGCAGCACCCGTGCCCGACCCCGCATGTTCCACGTGCGCGTACACGAGTACGCCGTCAGTCACATCGGCATCGTCGCCTGCGTCCTTTCGAACGGCGCACTGGGCGCACCCCTCGCCGATGCATGCGTCGACCACGTTCGCCTCGACGGGCAGCCCGCCGGGGGTGACGATCGACACGAGGCCGACGGGCTTTCGTGACAAAAGCATCTCGCAGGCCGCCTTCGCCGCGAGCGCGGCGCAGCTCCCCGTGGTGTAGCCGCAGCGCAGGCGGGTCGTCCCGGTATATATGTAGTGCTCGAAGGCCACGCTAGCTGCTCGCCTTCCGATACCCCGTGGCAAACGAAGGGTCGTAAAGCTTGCTGCGCTCGTACGACTCTGCTTGCGCGCCGTTGTGCGAAAACCCGCCGCGAGCTCCGAGCACGCGGCCCACCACCACAAGCGCCGTGCGGTCGATGCCCTCTCGCGCGCCCGCATCGGCGAGCGTGCCCACTGTGCATCGCACCACGCGCTCCTCAGGCCAGGTCGCCTTGTACACGAGCGCGGCCGGCTCGTCGGAGCTGCGGCCCGCGGCCAAAAGCTCGGCGGAAAGCTCGGCGAGCATACCCGAGCTCAGGAAGATGACCATAGTCGAGCCACTTTCCGCCATGGTGCGCATGCCCTCGCCCGCGGGCATGGGGGTACGTCCGGAAAGCCGCGTGATCACAACCGACTGGCTGATTCCCGGCAGCGTGTATTCCTGGCGAAGCGCCGCCGCGGCACCGCAAAAGCTCGACACGCCGGGCACCACCTCGTAGTCCACGCCGCACGCGTCGAGCGCGTCCATCTGCTCCTGGATGGCGCCGTACAGGCACGGGTCGCCCGTGTGCAGACGCACCACTTCCTCGCCCCGCGCATCTGCCGCGCACATCACGTCGAGCACTTCCTCCAAGGTCATGTGCGCGCTGTCGTAGACGATGCAGGATTCCTTGCACTCAGCGAGCAGCTCGGGGTTCACAAGGCTTCCCGCCCAAACGACCACGTCGGCTGCGCGCAGAAGGCGCGCCCCGCGCAGCGTGATAAGGTCGGCGGCGCCCGAGCCTGCGCCAACGATATGAATCATCCGAGCCTTCCCTTCCCGTTTCTCATCGCAACCGTTTACCCCGCCATTCGCGCAGCGGGCAAAACACGGCGCCTGCGGCGGCAATCGGCGCAAATACGCAGGCAGGAGGCGCAATGCCGCCCGCCCTGGCTTTGACACGTTCACAAGTGCCCACTATCATAGTAAAAGATTCGGCAACGAGCATATGACAATCGGATAAAAGGAAATGACCGGCGCGGCGCCCGCACAGCCCGCGCTGGCTTGCGGAGGGAACCAGGTGGGAATCCTGGGCAAGGGACATTACTGTATAGGACGCGCGGGCGAACCGCCTCGCGCCCCAAGCCAGACTGCTTCGCCTTTTCCTCACGGCATCGCCGTGGCGTTAGCTCCTTGTGAACCCCGAGGGGTGCGCTTTTCTTTCGCTTGTGCCGACAAGCAACTGTCGCCGGGGGACCGGCAAACCGAGGAAAGGAAAAACCATGTCCGACCAGATGTCACGCCGCGGCTTCATGGGCGCCGCAGCAACCGGAGCCGTCGCGCTCGCCGGAATCGCGCTCGCGGGCTGCTCCAACACCTCCGCGAGTTCCGAGAAATCGAGTGAAAAGGAGAAGGCCGTGAAGCCGGTTATCCTCGTCACGAGCTTCGGCACGAGCTACAACGACTCGCGCCACATCACCATCGGCGCCATCGAAGACGCTATCCGCGAGAAGTACTGGCAGGACTACGACATCCGCCGCGCCTTCACCGCGCAGATCATCATCGACAAGCTGAAGAAGCGCGACGGCATCACGATCGACAACATGACCGAGGCGCTCGACCGCTGCGTGGAAGACGGCGTGAAGGAAATCGTCGTGCAGCCGACGCATCTCATGGGTGGCCTGGAATACACCGACGTGAAAGACGAGCTCGACAAGTACGCCGACAAGTTCGACAAGATCTCGCTCGGCGACCCGCTGCTCACCTCCGACGACGACTACAAGAAGGTGGCCGCAGCCATTAAGGAGAACATGGCGTCATTCGACGACGGCAAGACGGCGCTGTGCCTCATGGGCCACGGCACCGAAGCCGATTCCAACGCCGACTATGCCAAGATGCAGGAAGTGTTCAAGAACGAGGGCTTGACGCAGTTCTTCGTCGGCACCGTCGAGGCTGAACCGACCTGCGAGGATGTTATCGCCGCCGCGAGCGCCGCAGGCTACAAGAAGGCCGTGCTCGCGCCGTTCATGGTGGTCGCGGGCGACCACGCGAATAACGACATGGCAGACGAGACCGACCCCGACAGCTGGGCTGCGAAGTTCGTGGCCGCCGGCTTCGAAGTGACGTGCCTGCTCCAGGGTCTGGGACAGAACGTCGCGGTCGACGACATCTACGTCTCGCACGTGGACGACGCCATCGCCAAGCTGTAAACTCGCCGCGCACGGGGGCGCCGGTCGCGTCCCCGTGCAACGGGCATGCGCCTTCCCCGACTGACGGCGCATGCCCGTTGCATTCGCATCCCGCCCGCCCACCGCACGGCGCGGGCGGTCGAAGCGATTGAAAGGAACCCCTCCATGTTGAAGAAAACCCTCGCCTTCGCCCTGTCGGCGGCGCTTTTCGCGTTCTCGCTCGCCGGCTGCGGCGGAAATTCAATCGACAGCGCAAAGGCAAGCGATGCCGATTCCCAGGAAAAGACCGAACAGGTGGCCGATGCGCCCGAGGGCGCAAGCGCTGCCCCCATCACCGCCGACAAGGTGGCCGACGGCACCTATCCGATCACCGTAGATTCCAGCTCGAGCATGTTCAGGATTGTGGACGCCCAGCTCATCGTGGAAAACGGCTCCATGCACTGCGTGATGACACTTTCCGGCACGGGCTACGGCAAGCTCTTCATGGGCACGGGCGACGAGGCTGCCGCCGCGAGCGAGGCCGACTTCATCCCCTATGCGGAAAACGCGGAAGGCAAGTACACCTACGACGTGCCCGTCGAAGCGCTCGACGAGGACACCGCCTGTGCCGCGTGGAGTATTAGAAAAGAGCGGTGGTACGACCGCACGCTCGTATTCGAATCCGCCGGCGTCGATCTGCGCGCCGACGCGCTGAAGTAACGCCATGCGGTCGATTCTTCCCAAGGGGGAAAACAGAAAGCGCCACAGAATCGCGGCGCGCGCGATCGCCTGCGTTCTCGTCGCCCTGCTCGCGCTTCCCTTCGCGGGGTGCAGTGCGAGCCCGAACGCGACCGGTGCCACGACGGGCTCTCAGGAATACACTGTGAGCGTCTCGCTTTCCGGCGGGTCAGGGCGCGCAAGCATCGCCTCACCAACCACAATTGTGAAGGATGGTGACACCTACACCGCGACCATCACCTGGTCGAGTTCGAACTACGACAAGATGACCGTCGACGGCGTGGACTACGCGCCCATAAACGACGGCGGCAACTCCACGTTCGAGATACCCGTCACGCTCGACGAGGACATCGCCGTGTCGGCCGAGACCGTCGCCATGTCGACGCCGCACACCATCGACTACACGATCCACTTCGACTCATCCACCATGAAGGAGAAATCGGGCGACGAAGCAAGCGGCGGCTCCCCTGCGGGAACGGCTTCAAGCGCCGCGGCCGACTTCCACAACGCCGATTTGGGCTGCGGCTGGAAGCCGACGGGGACGCTTCAGCTTGAATACGCCGAACACTTCACTGTCGACGAGTTCGAAGGCGGCCTGCGGCTTATCTGCATTTCGAACGGGGAGCGCTTCCTCGTGGTGCCGCAAGATGCGAAGGTACCTTATGGGTTGAGCTCCGACATCGCGGTCATAAGGCGCCCCGCCGACAAGGTGTACCTCGTGTCGTCGGCGACGATGTGCCTGGTCGACGCGCTCGATGCGAACGACAATATCATCATGTCGGGCACGAAGGCCGACGATTGCTCGGTCGCGGGCTTCAAAAGCGCACTCGAAAGTGGGGCGATCGCCTACGGCGGCAAGTACAGCGCGCCCGACTACGAGCGAATATCGGCCTCGGGCTGCACGCTCGCCATCGAGAACACCATGATCAACCACACGCCCGATGTGAAGGAAAAGCTGCAGAAGCTCGGGCTCGTCGTGCTCACCGAACAGTCGTCGAGCGAGCCCGAAGCACTCGGGCGCGTCGAGTGGATTAAGCTTTTCGGCGTCCTGTTCGACAAGGAGGACGAGGCCGCACACCTGTTCAACGAGCAGAAGGCCCGCGTCGAGCAAACGTCGGGGCTCGCGTCGTCAGGTAAAACCGTGGCGTATTTCTACATTAACTCGAACGGGGCCGCCGTCACGCGGCGGGCGGGCGACTACGTGGCGCAGATGATCGAGCTTGCAGGCGGCAGCTACGCGCTCGATGACGCGCAGACGGCGTCGACGTCAGGTTCGTCAGTAACGCTCGAAATGGAGCGCTTCTACGCGACGGCGAAGGATGCCGACATCATCGTCTACAACGGCGCCATCGACAAATCGGTTGCCACCTTGAACGACTTTGTAGGCAAAAACGCGCTATTGTCGCAGTTCAAAGCCGTGAAGAATGGCAACGTCTGGGTCACAAGCGCCGACATGTACCAGCAGATGACTTCTACCGCCGACATTATCGACGAGCTGCACGGGGCGTTCACCGGCGATGACGCGAGCGACTTCCATTATCTGAGGAAGCTTGGCTAGCGTCATGAGAAGCCGGCTTTCCATGACATACGACGAATCGGGGCGCGCCGCGCGGTGTCGCGTCGTGACGGCGCTGCTCGCTGTTGCCCTCATCGTGCTCGTCGGGGCCAACCTGTGCATCGGGAGCGTGCTCGTGCCCGCAGACCACATCCCCGGCATCCTTTCGGGCGGCGCGGCCAATTCCATGGAAAGCCAAGTCATCTGGGAGATTCGCCTGCCGCGTGTGCTTTCAGCCGTGCTTCTCGGCGGGGCGCTTTCCCTCTCCGGGTTCCTGCTGCAGACGTTTTTCAACAACCCCATCGCCGACCCGTTCATCTTGGGCGTCTCCTCGGGCGCAAAGTTCGTCGTCGCGCTTACGATGATCGTGCTTCTGGGCGCGAACCAGGCCATGTCCTCGCCGGCCATGGTGGCCGCAGCGTTTCTGGGATCGCTTATCACCATCGGCTTCGTGCTCCTCATCGCACAGCGCATAAGTTCCATGGCCATGCTCATCGTGGCGGGCGTCATGGTGGGATACATCTGCTCGGCGGCGACGAACTTTCTCATCGCCTTCGCCGACGACCAGTCCATCGTGAACCTGCACAACTGGTCTTTGGGTAGCTTCTCGGGTTCGAGCTGGGACGACATCGCGGTCATCGCGGTCGTGGTGATCACCGTGAGCGCATGCGTATTCGCGATATCGAAGCCCCTTTCCGCCTTCCAGCTGGGAGAAGCCTACGCGAAAAGCGTCGGCGTGAACGTCGCACGCTTCCGCGTGGTGCTCGTCCTTCTAGCGAGCATGCTCTCCGCCTGCGTGACCGCGTTCGCTGGTCCAGTGTCGTTCGTAGGCATCGCGGTTCCGCATCTCGTTAAGTCGGCGCTGAAGTCGTCGAAGCCCATCCGCGTGATTCCTGCATGCTTCTTGGGAGGCGCCATCTTCTGCGCGGGCTGCGATTTGATCGCGCGCACGCTGTTCTCCCCCGTCGAGCTTTCCATCAGCGCCGTCACCGCCATCTTCGGCGCGCCGGTGGTTATCGCACTCATGTTGAAGAAGCGGGTGAGGTAGATGGGGAAATTCGTGCCGCAGCCCAAAACGCTCGGAAGGGACATTCCGTGCTTAGACAGTCCTAAGCTCGCACGAAAGCGCCAGAAGGCACTTTCGGCTCGTGCGGAACTGCACGCGGAACGCCTCCTCCGAGCGGAGTCGAACCTCGAAACCCCGGTCGAAACGCAGGCTGACGGAGCGCCGCTTTTCCGCATAAGCGACCTGTCGGCGGGCTACGACAAGAAGGTCGTAGTCGAAGGCGTCGATCTGGAGGTTCGCGCGGGCGACGTCGTGGCGCTCATCGGGCCGAACGGCTCGGGCAAGTCGACCATCTTGAAAACCATCACGCGCCATCTGGCACCGCTTGCCGGCGCGGTCGAGCTCGACGGGCGGGAGATTTCCCGATGGAAGACGGCGGAATTCGCAAGGAACCTTGCCGTTATGCTGACAGATCGACCCCGGACCGAGCTCCTCACCTGCCGCGATATCGTAGAGGCGGGAAGGCATCCCTACACCGGGCGAATGGGAACACTTTCGCCTGACGACCATAGTCGGGTCGACGAGGCCATGAAAACCGCACATGTGGAAGAGCTCGCCGAGCGCGACTTCATGCAGATAAGCGACGGGCAACGCCAGCGCGTCATGCTCGCACGCGCCATCGCGCAGGATCCGCGTGTGCTCGTGCTCGACGAGCCCACATCGTATCTCGATATCCGCTACCAGATCGACCTGCTGCGAATACTTCGCCACCTTGCGAAATCGCGGAATGTGGCTGTCATCATGTCCATCCACGAACTCGAGCTCGCGCAGAAAAGCGCCGACAAGGTGATTTGCGTGAAGGACGGTCGGGTCTTCCGCGCCGGCGCACCCGAGGACATATTCACGCGCGAGACGATTGGCGAGCTCTACGGCCTTCAACATGGCACCTTCAACGAGCACTTCGGCAGCGTGGAAATTGGGCGCCCACACGGCGATGCGCACACGTTCGTCATCGCCGGCGCAGGTACGGGGTCAGCTGTGTTTCGCCAGCTCATCCGGCAGGGCAAGGCGTTCTACGCGGGCATTCTGCACGAAGGGGACATCGACTGCGAGCTCGCGCGCGACCTGGCGACGGAATGCGTGGCCGAGCGCGCCTTCGAGCCGATCGGGGATAAAACCATAGCCCGCGCCAAAGAGCTCCTCGTCCACTGCGCGCGCCTTATCGTGTGCCCCGCTGCCTTCGGCACCATAAACGCCCGCAACGCAGAGCTCGTCGAGTTCGCACGATCGCATGGTATCGAGGTCATGCAAGCGTGCGAAGGCGCATCGGAGGATTCCCATTTGGAGTGGGAAGGATAAACTGAACTTTCTTTTAAGGATCCTCAGGCTACAGCTCCTGCGCCGGCGAGGTCTACAAGGCGCCGGAGAACCTCGTGAACAGGAATTTCCACGCCGACGAGCCCAACTAGGCCTAATCCAAGCGAGATTCCAGACTCGACAGACCATTGAGAGTCAGATCGTTGGCGACCTCAGAGACACGCTCGATAGGAACCGAGCCGTCAGACAGTGCCCACGTGCGATAGATACCGATAATGCCCGACAGCAAAAACGCCAGATAGTAATCGAACATCTCGTCCTTGAGACCTTGGGGCAACAGATCGCGCTCGGCAATCTCGTGTTCGAGCGGCGCACGAAGACGAGCCATAAAATCATCGAGCGGAATGTTCTCGATCAGCTGACGATTGAGCACCAAGTTGTTGCACAGTGCCTCGTTAACGGTTTTAAAGAAGGTCGCCGCCGCGCCAAGAGCGCGCTCGTTGGTGTCGCCGTCCATTGAAGCAAGCGTTTTCTCGACCGAGTCGACAATCATCTCCACCACATCGACGGCAATGGCATCGAGCAGGCCGTCAACCGTACCAAAGTGTACGTAAAAGGTCTTGCGGTCGACATTGGCCTCGCGCGCGATGGCACTCACCGTAATGTCTGCCAGCGGCTTTTCCATGAGCAGGCGCTCGAAAGCCGAAAGGATGGCATTACGGCTGCGAACGATGCGACGATCAAGACGCGGTTTGCTGGTTGCCATGGGCGTGTCCCTTCGATATGCGAGCATTCATCAACAGATGAGAGATAATCTACGTAAGAGGATTATCCCCCATACAGCACAAATATGCCCCGCATCATGAAGAACGCACGACTGCCCTACTGCGACTTAGGGTGCTTCTTCTTATTGAGTGCCGACGGAGATACGCGAATACCATCGCCTGTCTGGCGCACATAGGCTTTATGAGCCGGCTTAGCGGTCCCAGAAGCCTTCTGAGCGCGCTTCTTGGGATCAACGGTAACAGCATTCGTGGGGTGCGGCATAGTGGGCGCAGAGGGCGTCTGAGGCGTGCGGCCGAGCTTGCGCATCACACGATCCCAGCGCGCATGGATGCTCTCGTTGTGGGCGCTCTTAAGTCCCAGCAGGGGCGCAGCCAAAATGGTCGGCGCAATAAACGTAATGAGGCGCCACAGCAGATAGCCGGCGGTCGAAGCCGACCCAAAGAAATGACCCAAGAACAATGCAAAGCCGCCCTCAGCGCCACCAGTTCCACCGGGCAGGGGGACCGCAGAGCTCAGCAGCTGGACAAAGGCGCTCGCGGCCATGACCGAGAAAAAGTCGACCTCGTGGTGGCCAAAGGCAAGCATCAGGAAATACGGCACCAGATAGAAAAACGCGAGTTGCAGCATGGTGATGACCACCGTGAGCAGCATGGAAGAAAAATGTCCGGCTGAAAGCTTGAACTTCTCGGAGAAGGAGTAGATCTCGCCATCGACAAACGTGCGCCATCCCTCGATCTTAGTGGCCGAGACACCAATGCGCTCAACCCAATTGATGATGCAATGGGCGACGCGCGTGACGGTCTTAGGCATGAGCGCGACGGCGAAGATGCCCAGCAAGATGCAGCAGTGCCCACCAAAGCTAAAGACGCACAGCAACGTCATGTCGCCATAGCGCTCGGCAAAAAACGGCATGCGAGCAAGCAGTAGGATAGCGCCCCAGGCAACGAGGCCAAACTGGTACACGATAAAACGCGTGAATTGCGTGGCGCCGGCCTCGCCCACGTTTTGGCCGGCCTTGGTCAGGCGATAGATTTGAGCCGGGGTGGAGCCCATCATCATGGGCGTCAGGTTGCCAAAGAAGATGCCACTCGCCTCGACCGAGATCAGGTCGCGGATGCCGACGGGCGAATTGGGATCGAGCCAGACGGCGATCGCATAGGCCACAATGCCAAAGAACAGGTACATGAACATGCAAAGACACGCGACAACGAGCCATGACGCCTGGACGCTCGACATAGCGGCCCAGAACTGCCCCATCTGCCCGGTTACCACCAGATAGACGATATAACCTACCAGCACGACGCCGATAAAGATGGCGCCGCGGCGTGCGCTCTTATTGTCATCTCCGCCCGAGGCCTCAACCTCGACCTGGGGCTTAGACGTATGCTGAGAGGACTCCGTCATGAGACTCCTTCTAACAGTCAAAATATCTTGGATATTGTACCCGTAAGGGCCATAGGCAGAACGCAAAGCTCTGGTTCAAACGGGAATTGCAGACGGTTGTTTGAAAATAAAAAAACCCGGCCTTCCATAGGAAGTCCGGGTATCAGATGCGTGGTAGCCCGTACCAGATTCGAACTGGTGATCTCCGCCTTGAGAGGGCGGCGTCCTAAACCGCTAGACGAACGGGCCACATGACATCTGCACTGCCGTGCTGCGAGAAAATATATTACGGGACAAAAAACGTCAGCGCAAGAAGAAATTCCAAATTGCCGAAAAATTGTCGGCAGGTTATGGAATACGCAGGTAAACTTGGTAGCTAATTCAAGTTGAGATGAACCAAAAGAGCTTCGCGCTCGTTGGGAATGTTGTCTTCGATCACGGCGTCGAGGGCGGAGTTGAGAAGCTGACCCAGTTCCGGCCCGGGCTTGACTCCGGCACGGATCAGGTCGCCGCCGTTGATGGCGAGCATCTTGAGCGTATAGGGCTCCCCTGCCTTCAGCAGCTCGTGCGCCAGCGCGCGCATCTCCTCAATCGTCTCAACATAATAGAAGCACGACGGGGCCTTGCCAAGTGTGTCGGCACGCTTAAGGTCCATGAGCTCGTCAATCAGGCGGGCCGTGTCGACGCCCTCACCCGAAAGCGCGCGCATCATATTGAGCAGGCAGGAGCGCTCGGGGCGCAGCGGCTTGTCATGGTATTTGATGAGCAGGCACACGTCGCGCACCAAGTCGTGCGAGAGGGCCAGGCGATCCATAATGACGCGCGCCTTCTTGGCGCCGAGCTCGGGATGACCGTAGAAGTGTCCGCTGCCGGCGTGATCGACCGTGAAGCACTCGGGCTTGGACACATCGTGCAAAAACGCCGCCCACATAAGGCTCGACGAGGGCGCGACGCCGTCACACAGCGCGAGCTCCCCCGCCACCGTCAGCACACGGGCGATATGCACGTAGACGTTAAACGCATGATAGACACTGCGCTGATCAAACCCGCGACCCGCTGCCAACTCGGGCACGGCGGCGCAGATGAGCTCGGGATAGCGGAGCATCGCGTCTCCCCCATGACCGGTCGAAAGAATGCCCTCGAGCTCAATACCCACACGCTCACGCGCCACGGCTTCGAGCAGCGGCGCGCACTCGGCAAGCGCACGCTTGGTCTCGGGCTCAATCATAAAGTCCAGACGGCAGGCAAAGCGCACCGCACGCAGCATGCGCAGGGCGTCCTCGTTAAAGCGACGCTTGGGATCGCCGACAGCGCGAATCAGCTTGCGCTCCAAGTCACCCTGGCCGTCGTAGCGGTCGACAAGCCCGCGCTCGGGATGCCAGGCCATGGCATTGACGGTAAAGTCGCGGCGCGCCAGATCGTCCTCGAGCGAGGCGGCACGCTCCACACTCTGGGGATGGCGACCATCGGTGTAAAAGCCATCCAGACGGTACGTGGTGACCTCGATACGCTCGCCATCGGAAATAGCCGTGATTCCGCCAAATTTAATGCCCGACTCCACAACCGCGATGCCGGCGGCCTCGAGCGCCGCTTTGGACTCCTGCCACAGGCCGCTACAGCACATATCAACATCGTGGCTGGGGTACCCCATCAGGGCGTCGCGCACCCAACCGCCCACGTACCAAGCCTCAAGACCAGCCGCCTCAAGCGCGCGCAGGACGCGCAGGGACGCATCGGACGGTTGAGTACCGTTGAGCGAAACATTGCACATGCCTATGGCCTCCTGCGACTATCAAATTGGCTATCGATTGCGTCTGCAAGAAGTCTAGCAAGAAACAGCCTCCACTGCACACGCAAGTCCGATAAACAAAAACGCATCCGTCCTAGTCTAAGACGGATGCGAAATAATCAAACTATTCAGACAAGGTGCCGGAACTAGCAGACCTGGCGAACCTCGATGTGCTTCTTATATTCGTCCACCTTGGCAAAATCACCCAGACCGGGGCACTCGACCACGTTGGCGCCAGTGGCCATCGAAAGGCGCAGGGCGTCCTCGACGCGCTCGGGGGCGTCGTGCCACACGGACAGGAAGGCGGCCAGCGAGGAATCGCCGGCGCACACCGTCGACAGCAGCTTGACGTCGAAGGTGCGGTTGGCAAACCAGATATGCTCGCCGTTGGAGAAGTACGCACCGGCGCCACCAAGGGTCAGCAGCACGTTCTTGGCGCCCTTGGCGTGCAGCTCGGCCATAGCGCCCTTGACGGACTCGTCGTCGCCACCGCTCACCTTGATGCCAAAGATGTCAAGCAGCTCGTCGTCATTGGGCTTGATCAGCAGTGGCTCCAGAGCAATGAGGTCTGCCAGCTGATGGCTCGAGATGTCGAGGACGAACTCGGCCCCCTTGGCCTTGACACGGCGCAGGACCTCGGCCAAGAAGCCCTCGGAAGTGTTGGGAGGCAGCGAGCCGCTGATGACCAGGCAGGTCATGTCATCGAGCGAATCGATAAGTTCAAACATCTCCTGCTCGTTGGCCTCATTGATGGCGGCACCGGCATTGACCATGTTGTACTCGGTGTCGGGACCGGCGTTGAGGAACACATTGACGCGCGTAATACCGTCGGTCCACACGGGCTTGACGGGCACGCCCAGGGCCTCGGCGCCCTTAACGATAAACTCACCCGAGAAGCCGGCGAAGAAACCCAGGATCGTGGTGTCGACACCATAGTGGTCAAGCGTAAACGAGACGTTGAGGCCTTTGCCGTTGGGCGTGTAGACGGCATTGCGGGTACGCGTGACGGTATTGGCAGTAAGGCCGTCGCAGGCGATGTTGTAATCAATGGCGGGATTAGCAGTGAGCGTGTAAATCATGAATGTTCCTTTCACGAAGCAACGTGTTAATGAAAGTATATTCCACGCATCGGTAAAAGGCTAGGACAACTCGGTGAACGGTGTGGAAGCGATGAAGTACGGCAGGACACCTCTCCCCCATGGCGGAACAAAAAAGGCGCCCCGGCCGAAACCGGGGCGCCGCATGCGCACGAATATGTCGCGTTTCGATTACTGACGATCGAGCTTGCGGACAGCAACGCGCTTGCTGTACTCGTCGACGTGACCGAAGTCACCAATGCCGACGGACTCGGCAACGTTGGCGCCGGTGGCCATAGCGAGCTTCATGGCCTCCTCGACGTTGTCGCGATCCCTGTACCACTTGTGCAGGAACGCAGCGAGGGTGCAGTCGCCGGCGCAGACGGAAGAGACCAGCTTAATGTTGAACTCACGCTTGGCGTACCAGATGTCCTCGCCGTTGGAGAAGTAAGCGTCGCCGCGGCTACCACGGGTGAGCAGCACGTTCTGAACGCCGGCGTCGTGAGCCATCTTCATGGCAACGCGGACCTCGTCGTCGGTGTCGACCGGCACGCCGAAGATGGCCTTCATCTCGTGATGGTTCGGCTTGATGAGCAGCGGCTTCTTGTGAGCGAGCTCCTTGAGCTTGTCGGAGGACAGGTCCAAGACGACATCGGCGCCACGAGCCTGAGCGTGCTCCATGACCTTAGCCAGGAAGTCAGGCGTAGCTTTGGGAGGCACGGAGCCGGAAACGATCAGGCACTCGAGATCGCCCGCGGTGTCCAGGATGTTGTAGAGCTCCTCCTGGTGCTGCGGCGTGATCGGAGCACCCGGGTTCAGGATGCCGTACTCGTGCTGGCCATCGTTGACATAGGTGTTAATGCGCGTGATACCGTCGGTCCAGACCGGGCGGCAGAGGCAACCCAGGTTCATGACCTCCTCGACGATGAACTTGCCCGTGAAGCCGGCGAAGAAGCCGAGCGCGACGGTGTCGACGCCCATCTTCTTAAAGGCGAAGGACACGTCGAGGCCCTTGCCGTTAGCCGTGTAGCTGGCCGAGCCGGTGCGGACGTTCTCGTCGGGCTCGAGCGGAGAGCTCGAAACCGTCATGTCGACAGCCGGGTTAGCGGTTAGCGTGTAGAACATTTACAGTACCCCCTGTATATGTGAGGGCCGCGTGGCCGGCCCATTCCAACCACGCGGTTACCTCTGATACCAAATTAGCGAGCTGCGGACTCGAGCAGTGCCTTGACCTCGGCGGCGGTGTTGCAGGCGAGTGCCTTCTCGGCGAGCTCGTCGCACTCGGCCTTGGTCCACTGGCTGATGGTCTTGCGGGCGCGCAGGATCGACGGAGCGCTCATCGAGAACTCCTCCAGGCCCCAGCTGATCAGCAGCGGCTCGAGCAGCGGATCGGCAGCGGCCTCGCCGCACATACCGACCATGATGCCGGCCTTCACGCCGCTCTCGATGATGTTCTTGAGCGAGCGGAGCACGGCGGGATAGTAAACCTGGTACAGGTTGGAGATGGTGTCGTTACCACGGTCGGCGCACATGGTGTAGCCGATCAGGTCGTTGGTGCCGATGGAGAAGAAGTCGGCAACCTCGGCAAGACGGTCTGCGAGCAGCGAAGCGGCGGGTGTCTCGACCATGATGCCGACCTCGATGTTCTCGTTGAACTTGCGACCCTCTTCGGTCAGCTCGGCCTTGCACTGCTCGACGAGCTCCTTGACAGCCAAGACCTCCTCGACGCAGGTGACGAGCGGGATCATGATCTTGACGTCACCGAAGGCGCTAGCGCGCAGCAGAGCGCGGAGCTGGACCTTGTACTGGTCGGGATTGGCCAGGCAGTAACGCACGGCGCGGAAGCCCATGAAGGGGTTGTCTTCCTTGACCATATGCAGATACGGAATCTCCTTGTCGCCACCCACATCGAGCGTACGGATGATGACCGGAGCACCCTTGAGCGCGCTGGCGACCTTACGGTAGGCGTTGAACTGCTCCTCCTCGGAAGGAAGCTCGGCAGAGTCCATGAACAGGAACTCGGAGCGGAACAGACCGATGGCCTCGGCATCGTGATCGAGCGCGTTGGACACGTCATCAGGGTTACCGATGTTGCAGGCGATGATCTTCTTGATGCCATCGGCAGTCACGGACGGCTTGCCACGGAAGGCCTCGAGGGCTGCCTTCTCGGCAGCGAAGGCCTCGGCCTTGGCGGTGTAGGCAGCGAGCGTCTCCTCGTCGGGATCGGCCTCAACGATACCCTTGCCACCGTCGACGACAACGGTCATACCGTTGCGCAGCGCGGTGCAGCTGTTGGAAACCGAAAGGACAGCCGGGATCTCGAGGGCACGCGCGATGATCGCGGAGTGCGACGTGCGGCCACCGGTCTCGGTGACGATACCGGCAACGTGGGCCTTATCGATCGTGGCGGTCATGGACGGCGTGAGGTCATGCACGACAACGACGGTGTTCTCGGGCAGGACGGAGAGGTCGACGACCTCCTTGCCCAGCAGCTCGGCCAGAATACCGGTGCGGATGTCGGCGATGTCGGCCGCGCGCAGACGGAACATCTCGTCGTCCATGGACAGGAACATGTTCTCGAACATGGTCGAGGTGTCCATGAGCGCCTGCTCGGCGCAGGTACCGCCGTCAATGGCGGCGTTGATGGCGTCGGTCATACCCGGATCCTGAGCCAGGACAATGTGTCCGCTCATGATCTCGGCCTCGGCCTCGCCCACCGTCTCCTTCATGTGGTCGGCCTGAGCCTGGGTCTTCTCGCAGAAGACCGAAAGAGCGGACTGATAGCGCTCCTTCTCTGCTGCCGAATCAGCAACTTCGTGCGGCTCAAACGTCAAGTCGGGATCGACGGCGACCATGACGGTGCCGATACCGATGCCCTCGGAAGCGTTGACTCCCTGATACATTCCCATTCCTCTCTCCGTGTCATGTGATAAAGCGTTTTGCCATATCCATGACAAAAGAGCGCAGCTACCTTACAACAGGTCACTGCGCCCCCAAATATGAACTTAGTTGTTCAACATGCGACCCGTTTGAGTTCTACTCGCCAAGACCGCTCTTGATGAGCTCGATGGCAGCAGCCAGAGCCTCGGCCTCGTCAGCGCCGTCGCACTTGACCTCGACCTCGGTGCCGCAGGGGATACCAGCAGCCATAAGTGCCATCGGGGACTTGCCGTTGACCTCCTTCTCGGGGGTGACGACCGTCACGTCACAGGCGTACTTGCCCATGGTGGAGGCGAACAGACCAGCCGGACGCATGTGCAGACCCTGAGGATTAACGAGGGTAGCCTTCTCAGAAACCATAATTGACTCCTTTTTTGTGTTTAACCCCTGTCATGTATGTGGCAGGAGTCAGATTCACGACGTTGTTTATATTAACTCACATCAAACGGTTTTTCATTGTGTTTCAGACGAATTATTGGACAGATGTGTTGGTCGTCCGCTTGCTCGCCGGGCGGGGCGATTAAGTTTGCTGCTCTACAGTCCCTGTCTCTTATACACATCTGACGCTGCCGACGACTTAATAGGTGTAGAT